>Ga0209365_1000017_pt1 | contig 117942 bp, 101 predicted proteins | sample WorMetimpBELIZE2_FD_187389 | JGI IMG/M metagenome (GOLD analysis project Ga0209365, IMG submission 187389) | Marine gutless worms symbiont microbial communities from Max Planck institute for Marine Microbiology, Germany - Olavius imperfectus... | ecosystem: Host-associated > Annelida >...
TATGCTATGTTTGTTCATGCTAGCCTCTGCTGTTTAGTTATTTGACAAACTAATTATGGCTCTGGCTTTGTATTAAGCTAACCCACGAAAAGCGGAGGCTAGCACCGTGTGGGAGTCATTATGTCTATACACCTAGGGATATTTGAGCATGAAGCTAATCATTATTTCACTTTTTACAATTACTTTATTGGGCTGTGCTGCTGCGGGCGTACCCTATACCAGTGATCCAATGAAAAAATTAAATTACGCCTATGAATTGATGAATACTGAAGATCGGGGGCTAGCTGCTGAAAGGCTTGGGCTTGAAGCCCTCGCTGATTTAGAAAAATCTAATAATTTGTATGGGGTAGCTGAGGCGCATACCTTTTTAGGGCTGTATTACAAAAGTAGAAGTTATAGATACCACAAAGATTTTTATACAAAACATAACGAGTATGACCCGACAGCAGGTAAATCCATTGAACACTTTAAACTCGCAGCTGAAGCATTTGAAAAAGATGGGGATTACTGGGGCGTATCGAAGGCTCTATTTGCAATGGGCAATGCATTCTTAACGGACAATGATAAAGTTAATGGCTGCAATAAGTTTTCCGAGTCACTGGAAATCTATAGAAGTGACAAAAATGTATTTGTTGGTCGCGTCCATCCTCATAATCCAGCTTTTGAATCATATGAGGCAATGGTGGAAGGGTTTATCACAAAACACTGTGCAAACGGTGTATAACAAGCAAATTAAGAAGGACACCAAGCCCAACGCTTCTTTTTGCTCCTGGCTTCGCCAAGTGTGGCGCAAAAAGATCGCATTGTCTTGGTGCCACTTATTTGAGCGTTATCAATCAGGTCCTAGGATTTAGTTAAATGGAATTTTTTGAAGAAGTAATATATGAAATGTACGGTTTTACTTTACTGGAGTATCTTTTTTACGCCTTAGATGCCCTCGTAATCTGTGCTTGCTTCATCGCTTTGCTAGTAAGTTCAATTAAGTTAAATCGCCGCATTAACTCCAAAGATTCTCGTCTGCTTGCCTATTCTTGCTTAGCTGTGCTGGTTCTAAGTATCCTATCCGGTGTCGTATCAGAGTATAGCTATCAGCAAAACGATACTTTGTCTTTAATTGAATTGTTACTGGTTTACTCCCCATCAGTAGCTGTCGTATTAGTTACGATTAGTCTTCTTCGAGTATTAAAAAGCTTAAGTGGTGGCTTAAACAATGACTGCTAACAAAAAAATTATGACGCCCGCAGGCGGTCTGGGGCACAAACAGGCTGGCGGATTCGCCATTGTAGCCTGCCTCTATGTGCCTCATATTTAGGCGTTAGGTTTCCTATGAAGCACATATATTTGCTGCTCACATCTTTGTTAATTGGGTGCAGTTCAAGTCCTCAAATTGAAAGTTTTGAACTGCACTATCAAGATGTCTTTGAGACATACGACTATTACAGACAAGAATACAAAAAACAACTGTGCAGTGATCGTGGCAAATACTCAGAGAAATTAGAGCTTTCTACAATTCAAATTGAGAGAATTATTCACGAAGCAGATAAAATAAACTTTTTCCAATTACCTAACTCAATTGAACACAGAAAAAAAGTGGCACTAGATTCATCTGAGGATATAGAAAGAATAGAGATTTGTGCTCCTTGCCCAACTAAAACTCTATATCTAAAAATTGGTGATGACAGTCATACTGTATCTTGGTCTTGCAACTGCTCAAATTTCATAGAGCCTACGCCAAAATTATTAAAAGCACTCGTGGAATCTGTAGAAGATTCAATTCAGGCATCTCCAGCTTATAAAAAAGCACCTGAAAGCTTTTGTGGTTTGCGGTAACCTAAAAAGCTGTTCAACAGGACCCAATAATGCTTAGCTTTACAAGGTAGATCATGCATAAATTCATATTGTTTTTCATTTCATTATTTCTCTCTAGCCAGCTATTAGCTGAGAGCGAAGATAGTGAATACTTTGTTTTTGTTGGCAAGAAAATTAGCCTGACTCCTGTTACAGCAAAACTCAAAGAAAATAAAAGTTCATTTGATAGTAAATTTCTTGCGAAATACCAGATCATAAAACCCTTTAAGGGCTCATATCATGGTACAGAAATAGAATTTACGGTATTTGATCACTACGGTGTTCCCCTATTCTCAGAATACGACCACGTTCTTCTTTATGTCGTATTACATGATGGAAAGTATTACCATTCAAAATACCAATTTACTCCCGTATATAAAACAAAATCAGGTGTTTGGGCTGGTGCATACGCTGCCTATGATTACACTCATTCAAATAATGCGAACACAACAATTAAACCAGTTAAAATTGATTTTTACTCACCAGTAGAGTTTGATATTTCTGGTTATGAACAAGAAGAAATTGAAGTGTGGTTTCCGCAGCCTTACTACAACATTAGTGGTAACAGAGCTACAGCGGTTTATGGCAATTATTTGAATGAGCTATTTTTTCTAAAGCAACAAGGGGTTTTAAAAGCACGTGGCGATTTCCAGCAGATGTAAAGCTAACAAGGCCATCAAAACAACACTCCTCTACGTTCCGCTACAATCGGCCCTTTTTGGCGGCGTTACCAATGCCCTTCGTTTATACAGAGCCGTCCTTCGGCTCTAACTCATTTATGAGCAAAAACAATTTTAGCCGACAGCCTGCTTGTCGCGTATATAAGACTGTCAGATTTTATCAAAGCCCACCAATAAAACCTGACAAGGTATAATTTAGGTTGATGATAATTAAGCTCCCCAAAAAGAGCGTTCCAGCTATTTAACATCAAGTTCCATTACAACACCGTCTTCATCGTCCTCTTCGGTCACCGTAAAACCAAACTGAGAATAAAATTTGCGCATCGTATGGTGGCCAGGCATGTAGAGTATGGTTATTTTTTTACATTCTGGAATTTCTTTCATCTCGTTAATTACTAATTCTGTTGCGATTTTACCTATACCTTGGCCTTGATATTTTACATCAACCATAAACTGAGCAATGTAAAACTCATCAGGTAGCCCTTCTTCAAGCTCTTGGTAATATTGAATAAAACCGACAACCTCATCTTCACGATATATTGCTCGATTAACATAATGAGGGTAAAAGCTTGATTCAGCGATAGACTCTGAATTTAACGCTACGTAATCCTCTTGCTCTTTAGTTATTTCTAAGTGAATTACATCCAGCCAATTATCCTTCGTAACATCACGCAAAGTCACATTCATAAAATTCCCTTTATTTATTTTTTAATAAATGTATAGATATGGGTAAAGTGAATAAAAACAATACATAATAGAAAAATATGACTTTAACTATTTACGACAACTTTTAAATTAAAATCGCTTGGTCGTTAAACCACCAAGTTTATTTGGTAATCAAATAATCGGGAGCACCGCCAAGCGATTTAGTTTTTTTATTTCCCTGTTAAACGCTTTGCAAATGAAATTGCATAGGCTGTTGAGCGTAATTTAAGTACTTTGTCATCACTTGGCATAAAGCCTTTAGATAGTAGATTTGGGTCATAATTAGTAAGATCGCAACCTGACTCACCTGTCGATTCTATGGTGAGCTTTCCTAATTCAATTGTTTTGCGATCCGCAGGCCAACGGACTGAAGGGTCAGTTAATGCATCACCTGGCTCGGCTAATACGGCTTGAAAACGATAATGCACCTTCCCTTTCGCTAAATCCTCTTCAAGTCGCTTAGCCAGAAAAGATTTAGGGAAGGTTTTCATTTGCTCTTCAGTTAGCACCTGTTCTGGCTCTTCTGGCGCCATGGTCCACCTAAAGGCATGCTTAGCGCCCTTTTCATCAACCATGTAAAAGGTATGCACACCAAAATAACGTGAAGACACATAAGATGCTGGCGGGTTATGGCTTTGCAGCCAATTAAATTGCCCTAAGGTACTCGGGTTTTGCTCTCTGTATGCTTTTACTTTTGCAAAATCGATTTGCCCTGTTTTTTCGTCAGGTAATAAGGTACTTAGCAAACCAAAAAACGCTTCTGGGCTGTTACCTGCAAATACAGGTGTAGTTAGCCCTGCAATATTGTGTACATCACCATTTTCTAGCACAAATTGTACGCCCATTCCGCGTGGAGAACGTGATGTTTCATCAGCGTGAGGGTTACCCCCGCCCATAGAAAAGCGAATATTTGCTTTTGATGGCGCATTAAATAAAGGGCTAATTGAATACTGCTTTGCTGCTTGATTCGGTGTAAATGTGCCGACAGCGCACACCCCTTTGGCGTGACCTTTTCTGATTCCGGGCTGCTTACCTGACAGCTTTTCGAATAAATTAATAAAATCTTGCCCGTTTACTGATTGCTCAGCAAAACTTGCTGTCGGTATAACAAGACACATTGCACAAACAAAAGACGTAATTTTTAACATTTATCCATCCTTTAAACTTAGTTCCAACAAAAGTGACCAGATACACTTCGAAATGATTTCATCAAAGCTAATAAATATTTTTTTACCAACAAAAACGCTACAAACATTTAATAAACTAAGAATATTTATTTAACTACCATTTTTTTAAAAGCTGCTAACTTTAAATTTAGGATCCGAAAAACTGCTGTGGCGCCCAGCATTTTAAAAATAATCCGTGGTATTAATCACGACTATGGCTAGTCCACTTAATCGTAAATTTTGTGGCTTAGTCAAAAACAACAAGGACCTAATTATGGTGAAACAACATAAGAAAACCACTGCAAACGCTGATGTAGATATGACTCCTATGCTCGATATTGTGTTTATCTTGCTGATATTTTTTATCGTCACAACCTCATTTGTTAAAGAGCGCGCTATTGAAGTGAACCGCCCTTTAACAAAACCAAGTCTTGAAAACCCTAAAAAGCAAGCGCAATTTATTATCACTGAAAACGACAGTATTTACTTTGCAAACCGGCTTATAACACCAGAGCAGATAATCGCTAACCTTGCGTTATTTGCCGCACAGTTTGAAATGACCAATGTGCAAGTAACAGCAAGTGAGCAAAGCAGCCATAAAACCTTGGTCACCTTGCTTGATAAAATAAAACAATATCAAGATGTAACAATCTCTATAAGCACGTCTTTATAATTTATCTCAAAGGGGTCATTTGACCCTTTTTTAATATTAAAAATAAAAAACCGTCACATCTTTGTAAAAAAGCCTCTCTATTATTGTCTGCAACAAATCTGGTCTAGTCCAGATTAATTTAAAAATAAGAGGCTCAACAGATGATTAAACGACGTACACTCAGCACAGCTGTTTTTTTGTGCAGCTACCCATTTTTATCAGCGCATAGCGCTTTTGCCACTGATGCAAAAATTCAAGGCTCTATCACAGATCATAGTAATCGCTTGCCAGGTGCTTTGGTTAAAGTCGTTGGCACAAATCAATCAACGGTGACTGATTATGATGGTAAGTTTGAGCTTGCTAAATTAGATGCAGGCCACTACCAACTTGAAGTTTCGTATATGGGTTATAGCAGCCAGATTGTTGATGTTGAGATAAGCAACAATGAGGTTAAATTACTGTCTCCTATTGTGATGGATAATTCAGCTAACACCATTGAAGAAGTCGTTGCTGTTGGTCAAATTCAACGTGGTGAAATGGCTGCGGCCAATAGCCAAAAGAATGCTAAAAATATTAAAAATGTTATTTCGGCTGATGGCATCGGTAAGTTGCCAGACCGTAACGCAGCTGAAGCAGTTCAACGCATCCCTGGTGTTTCTATAGAACGCGACCAAGGCGAAGGCCGATTTGTTGCTGTTCGCGGCTTACCTGCCCAGTGGAGCTCTGCAACTATCAATGGCAACCGATTACCAACTGCAGAAGAAGAAACCACCAGCCGCGCCACTGCGTTTGACTTTTTCCCTAGTGAGCTTATTGAATTTGTAGAGGTATCAAAAGCATTAACGCCAGAGATGGAGGGAGATGCTATTGGTGGTAACGTTAACTTTATAACCAAAAAAGCACCCGATGATTTTGTATTTAATGCCAATTTAGCACTCGGTCAAAACGAACTAGCTGATGGCAATAACTACTCAGCCAACTTACTTTATGGCGATCGCATCTTAGATGACAAGTTAGGTTTTTTAATTAACGCAACGGCTTGGCAACGCGACTGGGCAACAGATAACTTTGAACCACGTCGAGGAAATGATGGTTTAGGTATTTATCGTTTAGAGCTAAGAGATTACACCGGAACTCGTGAAACTTACGGTTTAAATGGTTCTGTTGAATACCAGCTAGAACAAGGCAATGTTAGTGCTAGTGCCATGTACGGCACACTAATCGACGATGAAACGCATTATAAGCATCGTATGCGTTTTGATAAAGACAGAGCAGAGCTACAACATATTAGAAATGAGCTCATAACAGAAATGACGGGCTTTGAGTTTGCTGGTGAGCATTTTTTTGGCTACGACAAAACATTAAATTGGTCTTTATCTAGCTATGAAAACGAATTTAGGTATGGCAACACGCCTAACAGTGAAGATAACAGTTATTTTGTAGTTCGATTTGACCAAAAAAATGTCGGTTACGAAGGCCTTGAAGACAGAGATACAGGCAAAAACTACGCTTATAACACGATTGATGGTGGTTCAGATCCATGGGATCAAATCAGTACTCATCTACCAAGTGGTTTTTCGTTTGACCCAAGCCAAATGGGCTTATCGTGGGTCGAACTATATAAAATTAAGGTGAATGAAAAAGATAAAATTGTTGCCGCTTTAGACTTTGAGTGGCAACTCAACAGCGACCTTATTGTTAAAGTAGGTGCAAAATACCGCGATAAAGAACGCGTTGCTAGGTTCAGTGATGAATTTTATGCATGGGATACTGAAAACTATGGCGTAGCCCCTACTCTGAGTGATTTTACATTAGCCGACCAACCTGGGCGAAGTGACTATTTAAGCGAGCTTTCTTACGATTATCAAAGTCAGTTTTCGCAAGTTGCTAGTACTGATGACTTAGCGAATTTTTGGAATAACAATAAAGACAAGTTTGTCCTTGATAATAGTGAATCTGCTTTAATCGAAAATGGTGGAGCACTTGGCAGAAACTTTGATGTTAATGAACAACATACATCTTTATATGGTATGGCAACATATACCATTAATGCTAATTGGGAAATGCTAACAGGTCTTCGTTTAACTCAAACCGACACCGAAGTTGACGGTTATATTTACCTTGCAGATGAAGATAAAGTCGAAAGCGTTAAAGCAAACAATGACTACTTGTCTGTGTTACCTGCATTGCATTTAACCTATCACCCTAACAGTCAAACCAATTATCGACTTGCATTAACTCGCTCTTTTGCTCGTCCTGACTTTGGCTCATTAACGCCAGGTGCAACTTACTTAGAAGCAGACAACGAATTAACTTCTGGTAACCCAAATTTAGAGCCGACTTATTCAAATAATGTCGACTTAATGGCTGAATACTTCTTTGACCGCTTAGGGTTAGTTTCTCTGGGGGTATTTTATAAAGATATTACCGATCCTATTTTTCAAAGTAGCTCTATAGGAGAGTTCGGCAATAACACTGGGGTTAATATTATTCGCCCTGAAAATGGCGATAGCGCATGGCTTGCAGGTCTCGAGGTCGCGTTCAATCGTGATTTAGGGTTTATTACACCTGAACTAAATAACTTTGGCATCATGGCTAATGCGACCTTCATGGATTCAGAAATGACGATTCCAGATCGCGCAGACAAAGTCTCCATTCCTCGCCAAGCAGATAGTCTCTACAACTTTACGGTGTATTACGATAATACGCATTTTGCAGCTCGATTAGCCGTTAACTTCAAAGGTGAATACATTGAAGAGCATGGCAGCAGCAAACAATTTGATAGCTATTATGGCGACAATACAAGCGTTGACTTTACCACGTCATATCAGCTTAACGAAAACGCATTAGTCTACCTCGAACTGAATAACTTAACCAACGAGCCTCTTAAATACTACCTAGGCGATGAAAGCCGTCCTCTACAAGTGGAGTACTACGGTGTACGCGGCATGGTTGGCATTAATTATCAGTTCTAATCAGTTTTTGAGTTGTATGCGGGGCCATTGCCCCGCAAAGGATACCTAATGTTTTCACACCCTAATTGGCTTAAACGTGCGCAAGGAACCGGTTTTGTGTTATTTGCAGCCAGTGCTGCATTTCTCACTTACTTTTCTATGTACGCATTTCGTAAGCCATTCACTGCAAATAGTTACACTGAATTCGATGATCCGAGTTGGCAGATAAGCTTTAAGATTGCACTGATTTTGGCGCAAGTTTTTGGCTATTTATGCGCTAAATTTATTGGCATAAAAGTTATTTCAGAGATGCAGCATCAGCAACGAGGTTTAACAATTATTGGCCTTATTGCCGCTGCAGAAATATCGCTGGTGTTATTTGCTATCACTCCGATTGGGTTAAATGTTATTTGGCTATTTTTTAATGGCCTCTCACTAGGCATGATTTGGGGACTTGTTTTTAGCTTTCTTGAAGGAAGAAAAACCAGTGAAATTCTAGGCGCTATTTTGAGTGTCACTTTTATATTGGCATCAGGGCTTGTTCGCAGTGTAGGCAAATGGCTTATTGATACACTAAATGTACCTGAACTTTGGATGCCTGCAGCAACAGGTGCGCTATTTTTCCCGCTGCTATTGTTTAGTGTTAAATGCTTAACCCTCATTCCAGAACCAACAATAGAGGACGAACAAGCAAGACAAAAACGCTTACCTATGGATGGCAAAGCTCGTTGGCAATTTTTTAAACAGTATTGGTTTGGTATTAGCAGCCTCATTTTAAGCTTCATGCTGTTTACTGGTTTTCGTGATTTCCGTGACAATTTTGCAGCTGAAATTTGGCAAGCTCTTGGCCATGGTGAAGAACCTGCCATTTTCGCCTACGCGGGGATCAGAATGTCATTTATTGTCCTTATCGCATTAGGCGCGATGGTTTTGGTAAAAAACAACAAAACCGCATTTTATGTCAATCACGGCTTTATTTTATTCGGTGCCGCTTTGTTATTGTCGAGCACCTTTGCTTTCGAAGCTAACTTGATATCCGCAAAAGCGTGGATGGTCTTACTTGGCTCAGGTCTCTATATCAGTTACATCCCGTATAACTGTTTTCTATTTGACCGAATGATTTCTGCCGTTGGCTCTGTCGCTAATGCTGGTTTTTTAATTTATCTTGCTGATTCTGCAGGCTATCTTGGCTCTGTCAGTATTTTACTGTACAGAACATTTGCTATGCCTGAACTAAGTTGGCTTAACTTCTTTATTAACGCTTGTTACTTAGTTGGCATTGTTGCCGCCGCTTTAGTTGCATGTTCACTGTGTTATTTCACAGTACGTTTATCCCCTATTCGAACTCATCACTCAAAACAGGTTGTGACCTGAAACAATTAAAAGAGAATCTTATGAAAAACATAGAAGCTATCATTTTAGATTGGGCTGGAACTGTCGTGGATTATGGCTCAGTTGCCCCCACTACCATTTTTGTTGAAGCATTTAAACAAGCTTATGACTTTGAGATTTCACTTGCTGAAGCGCGTATTCCAATGGGTATGGGAAAATGGGATCACATTGCCACACTTGGAAAATTGGAGTCAGTTGCTTCACGCTGGCACTCACAGTTTGGCCGAGCAATGTCAGACTCAGATATTGATCACATCTATCAAACTTTCATGCCATTGCAAAAGGCAAAAGTAGCAGACAGAGCAATGACTATTCCTGGTGCGCTTGAAGTGATCAATCGCTTGAAACAGCAAAACATCAAAGTAGGCAGTTGTTCGGGCTACCCTCGCCAAGTTATGGAAGTGTTAGTCAGTGCCGCTGCAGACTATGGCTATCAACCGGATCATTGGGTAGCAAGTGACGACCTTAAAGCCGGTTCTCGCCCTGGCCCTTGGATGGCTCTTGAAAATGTAAATGCTTTAGGCATTAAAAAAGTTGCTAACTGTATCAAAATTGATGATTCAGCCCCCGGCATCGAAGAAGGTTTGAATGCCGGCATGTGGACAATTGGCCTCGCATTAAGCGGTAATGCGGTTGGCTTAACAGAGCAAGAGTGGCAAGCATGTAGTGCTGAACAAAAGCAGCAACTGACACGTCAAGCTTACCAAAGCTTGTACTCTGCAGGTGCGCATTTCGTAGTTGACTCACTGGCTGATATTGAAGCTGTTTTAATGGAGATTGATGCAAAACTAAGCCGAGGGGAGCGCCCATAATGCAGTTTCAACCTTTTTGGTTTGATAATGCAATGCAAGAGGAAGCCTATGCGCTTCCTCTTTCATTACCTGCAAAGCACCATTGCGATGTATGTATCATAGGTGGTGGTTTTACAGGCCTTTGGACTGCTATCAAACTTAAGCAGCAACTAGCTAATTTAAAAGTTACCATCATTGAAAAAGGCTATTGCGGGCAAGGTGCATCAGGGCGAAATGGCGGTGCAATGTTAACTTGGTCAACTAAGCTGCCCAGTTTAAGTAAGTTAGTCGGTCTCGAAAAGGCACTGTTTTTAGTCAAAGAGTCTGAGTCAGCGGTTCATCAAATTTCAGAATTTGTCAGTCAGAATGGTATCGACTGCGATTGTCGAATTGATGGCTGTTATTACACCGCCTCAAATGAAGCACAAAAGCACTTGTTAGACCCCGCAATAAAAATGCTTGAGGATAACAATCTTAATGCATGGCAACACTGTGATACTCAAGCTCTTATCAATACAGGATCAGCCGCCAATATTAGCGGTCATTATTCACCTCATGGTGGAAGTATTCAGCCGGCAAAATTAGTTCGTGGTTTAAAACAGGTCGCTGAAAGTTTAGGCGTTAAAATTATTGAACAGTGCCAGTACACAGCACATAGCGGACAATCCCCTCTAAATGTTGAAACAAACCAAGGTAATATTTGTGCTAATCATCTTGTATTTGCCGTTAATGCGTGGCTCCCTACCCTAAAACCGCAGTTTCAACGCAATATCGTGCTGGTTTCAAGCGATATGGCAATTACTAAACCGATGCCTGAAACCCTTGCGCATTTAAGTCTCAATCATGGCGCTGCAATAATAGACTCCCGTATTTTTGTAAACTATTACCGCACCACTACTGATGGTCGATTAATGCTAGGCAAAGGCGGAAATTATTTTAGCTTCGCAAACAGAATGAGTGATAAATTTGAGCAGCCGAGTCGCTATCAAACGCTATTAAATAACTCTTTATCACGCTTTTTCCCTAACCATAATTTTGAAATTGATCGAACTTGGACAGGCCCTTCTGACCGAAGTGTCACAGGCTTTCCGTTTTTTGGACATTTGAATAATCAAGCAAACGTTATCTACGCCGGGGGTTATTCTGGTAATGGCGTCGTACAGTCTTTTTTAGGGGCAAATATTCTGTGTGCTTTAATTTTAAAAAATGCACCTGTTTGGCAACACTGTGGCCTTGTAAATCAAGCATTAGACAACTTTGTAGTTGAGCCCTTTCGAACTGTCGGCGCTTACCTAATTCGTAATGCAATTCGTCGTAAAGAACGAGCAGAAGACAATAACACCCATGTAAATCCAATAGATACGTATCTTGCCAGCTTTATAGGCAGCGCAGGAAAAGTTGATATGAAATCGTAGAGCTTTTTTAAGATGACCATTACACACCAACAAACAATTACACAGATCCGTTATTTATTTGAGCAGTTTGGCTATCAACACTATGACGAAATTTGTACTCAGTATTCTCATGCAGCCCAGTGCGCTGGGCTTGCATTGCAGCAAAAATTAAGCGCTGATACTGTCGTTGCTGCATTTTTACATGATATTGGGCATTTAATCGCACAGCAGCAAAATCTCACGATGACCAAGCAAGGATATGTGAATCACTGCGAGCTTGGCGCAATTTTTTTAAAAGAAAATAACTTTAATGATGCTGTTGTTGCCATGGTTTCTCAACATGTTCAAGCTAAACGCTATTTAGTCGCAAAGAATGCTGGTTATGAGCAAACACTTTCGCCTGCCAGTACACTCACCTTGCAACAACAAGGTGGCCCTTTGTCGTTACAACAAGCTAATCAATTTGCAGCCCAGCCATTTTTTGAAGAAATTTTACAATTAAGAGAACTTGACGACTGTGCAAAAGATCCAAATATGCATATTGAACCACTTTCTTTTTGGCTAGATTACTTAGATAACTATTTAATTTCATAATCAAACGTTATAAATCCCTTTATTATCAGTTAAGCTAAAGCTGTATTTAGCAAAAAGGCACGGTATGCTTTTATATCAACAAATCAGAAATTACATACATCAATTACTAAGCGAAGGGACTCTAAACACGGGTGACAAACTCCCTTCTGAGCGTTTGTTACAAGAACAATTTAACTCTACCCGTATTACAGTGCGTGAGGCGCTACTTCGTTTAGAAGCTGAAGGGTTGATCTATAGCCAAACGCGCCGTGGTTGGTTTGTAACGCCAACAAAACTTAAGTGGAACCCTGCCACTAAAGTAAACTTTTATGAACTTGCAAAACAACAAGGCTTTGTTGCTGATACCCAAGTGATTAGCCATCAAGAAATTAGCAATCATTATTTAAAAGCAGAATTTTCTGCATCAACTTTGCACCATTTGCAACGTGCCCGCAGCCTTGATGAGCGCTTAGTGATGTTTGAAGATATTTTTTGTGATGCTGCGCGTTTTGATGGACTTGCTGAGCACAACCTAAATGGCTCGATAACACAAATAATGGCAAATCAATACGCAACAAATGTAGTCAATGAGCAGTGCGCGATTAGTGTGACTGTCCTTCCTGACGATGTAGCACAGGTATTGCAAAAAAATAGTGGCACACCCTGTTTAAAAGTTATTCGTAAACGCTTTGATGAACTAGGCAGTTTAGTAGATTACAATATTGAGTATTGGTTGCATAATGCCATTGAAATGACTGTCGAAGGTCACTAAGGCAATAAATGAAAAAAGGCTTTGTTAAACAAAGCCTTTACACGGGTGAACATTCTTTATAACCAATATCTGCTGTTTGATATTGCCTCAATTAAACGTGTAATATCGTTTTCGAACACATGACCAATATTGCCAATTCTGAAGCAGTCAGCATCTGACACCTTACCTGGGTAAATCACAAACCCTTGGTTTTTAAGCAACAAGTAAAACTCTTTAAAGTCATACCCATTCGCTGTTGGAGAATAAAATGAGGTGATAATCGGTGAATGTAAGCTCTCATCTAAGAGTGTTTGAAAACCTAACTCTCTCATCGCAGCCACTAAAAGTTGTTGATTGTTTTTATAACGCTTATGACGTGCTGCAACACCCCCCTCTTGTTCTAATTCAGTAAGAGCTTGATGAAATGCGCGTACAACATGTGTAGGAGATGTGAAACGCCATTTACCTTGGTTGTTCTCCATACACTGCCACTGTGCATATAAATCAAGTGACAACGAACGTGCAACCCCCTGTGATTCTTCAATTAAGTCTCGCTTGCAAATAACAAAGCCAAAACCTGGAACACCTTGAATACACTTATTAGATGAGCTAATCATTACATCAATGTGCCAATCTGCTAAGTCAAACGGTACGCCACCAAAGCTGCTCATAGCGTCTAAAATATACACTTTGTTATGGCGTGATAATAGTTCGCCCACTTGCTTTGCTGGGTTTAGCATGCCGGTCGTCGTTTCGCAGTGCACCATTGCAACATGACTAATGTTTTCATCACTCAAGAGTGTTTTTTCAATGTCGTCACAGCTTGGTAGCTGAGTTTCAGTGTAATTTAAAACACAATGGTCAATACCTAAATACTGGGCAATTTCTGCCATCCGTTTACCATATGCGCCATTGTTTATTATTAATAACTTATGTTCATTTGCGACTAAACTACCTAAAGCACTTTCTACACTCGCAGTGCCACTGCCCTGCATTAATGTGCACGTATAGTCAGAACTTTTAGTGGCCAAAGTTACAAGTTTGCTGCGAATAGCCTGTACAACACCTAAGTTATAATCGTCATCCCATGTACACCAATCCTTTAACATCGCTTGTTTTACACTGTCCGATGTTGTTAATGGGCCAGGAGTTAACAGTAAATATTCATTCATTTTTAATATCGCCTAAAATCTGGTCTAGTCCAGATATTATTAGGGATTTATGTTGATAAAAAAAGTGAAGTTTTTATGACTGCATTAAAAAAGGGCCTAACGGCCCTTTGCAAGTTAAATAATAAAGGAATCTAAAGGGAGTTTAGAACTTGTACTCTGCACCTACGTAGTAGTACGCACCGTTAAAACCAAATGGTGCTGAACGACGTGAGTAAGTGAATACACCAGGGCTTGAAACAATTGTGTTGCCGCTAGCATCAACAATCGTACCCGAGCGTGAATTACCAATGGTGTTCTTATCTGGGTAAACATCAAATAAGTTATTTGCACCAATGTTAAATGATAGGTTTTCATTAAAGAAGTAGTTAACTTTAACATCAGTTAAGATTTCAGCACCGTATGTTTGACGGCCACCATCTTCAACTGTGTATTCGCCGTAACGGTTTAGAGATAGGTTTACTGTCCAATCTTCTAAACGGTAAAGCGCACTTAAGTTAATGCGGTCTTCTGGTTGCCATTCTTCGATAATTGACGTTTCTTGGGCAGAAAACACATCTTCTACCGGAATAGTTTCAAGGCCACTGCCTGATGGCGTAAATAAATCAACCACATCAGTTTTAGTGAAGTTAGCAGCAAAGGTGAAATCTAGCGTGCCGCCAAGGCCTTCTGTGTTCCATGTAGCAACTAAATCAACACCTTCTGTTTCTGTGTCGGCACCATTTAAGAAGAACTGACCCGCACCTGCGCCTGAGCTTTCAAGTGCAGCATCTAGCGTATCTGATAAACCTTTACCTAAACGGTTAGAAATAACGATACGGTCGTCGATATCAATTGAGTAGTAATCAATGGTTAAATTGATATTGTCGGTAACGTTATACACAATACCTAAACTACGGTTTTGTGATTTCTCTTCTTTTAGCTTAGGAATACCAATTGATTGCGCTAAGGTACTGTCGTTTCTAAACGTACCTACTTGCTCAGCCACTAAGCTGCCATCATCGCCTACAACAAACTGTGTACTTACGTTATTAAAGTAAAGTTGTTGCATAGAAGGTGCTCTAAAACCTGTGCTTAATGCACCACGTAAAGACACATCTTCAGTGACAGACCAGTTACCCGCTAACTTAAAGTTAACGGTATCACCAAAGCCTTTGTAGTTATCGTAACGTACCGCACCTGAAATAATTACATCATCGATAACATAGGTTTCTGCATCCATATAGAATGAGATCACATCGCGCGACTCATCAACAGATGATGCTGGGTCTGAACCACCAAAACCTTGCGTACCGCTTGCAGCGTCAACACTACCTACCCCGCCATTTAAGCCAGAATAGATGCTCACACCATCAACTGTATCGTAATCACGGTATGCGTATTCGCTACCTTCAAGAATACGGAACTCATCAGTACGAAGCTCAGCACCTAGTGCTAATGAGAAGTTATCGTAATCCTTGGTGTAATCAAGATTTAAAGTTTGCAGTGATAATTCAAGGCCATATGCATACGCTGAACGCGGAATAGTGGCACGAATTTCATCAGCCGTTAAACCTTGGTCATAACGAAGGTAGTTAGCGTAAGAGCCGTTGATAGTGTCGCTTGTTGTGTAATCAATGCTGTTTTCACCGTAGGTGTACGATAAATCAATGCTTGAGTCATTATCGAACGATTTTTTATAACCAAAGTTATAAGACACGTCATCAATGACAGTATTAATTTTTGGTAAGAAACCCATAGGAATGGTTGCATCACCATCTTGTAATACAGGGTTACCATTAGCATTTGCGTTATGACGGAAAAACGCAGCTGATTCGTTTTCACGATTTGAATAAGTGATAAAGCCATATAGCTCACCACCAGCAAGCTCATAGCCTGTATTAACGGTTAGAGCAAATTGCTGTGAATCTGCATCACCAATTCTAAACGTATCACGAGGTGCTGTTAACTCACGAGGGTCGCCTGCTAATAGCGTACCGTCATCAAGTTCAGTACAGCCGTAAAATTGACATGAGCCATGAAGACCTGCACGGTTTGTCGGCGCACGGTCACGGTAGTTGATTGTGGTATTTAAATAACCTTCATCACCTAAAGCAAAACCTTTGTTGAAATCAACAGTTACAGTTTCACCATCGCCTTCTGAATACTCACCGTAATTAATCGCTGCTTTACCGCCCTCTTCAGCGTCTTTTAATACGATATTAATAACACCTGCAATGGCATCTGAACCATATTGCGCAGCAGCACCATCACGTAATACTTCAATACGTTTGATTGCAGCAGCAGGAATAGCATTCATGTCGGTACCCGCCGTACCACGACCTACTGACGTATTAATGTGAATAAGGCTCGCTTGGTGGCGGCGTTTACCATTGATAAGAACTAAGGTTTGATCTGGCCCTAAGCCACGTAAGGTTGCAGGGCGAAGTGCATCAGTACCATCACTGATAGACGAGCTTGAAAAGTTAAAAGACGGTGCAATAGCCTGAAGCATACGACCTACTTCTGTTTGACCTGTATTCTCGAGTGCTTCGGCACTTAAAATATCAACCGGAACCGGTAAATCTTCAACCGAGCGTCCTGCTACACGGCTACCGACAACGGCAATTTTTTCGATGTTTTGTTCTGCTGATTGATCTTCTGCTAACGCTTGCGTATTGGCGGCAAGCAGTAATGGCACGACTGCAGCGCTGACCCCTGATACTTTGATCATGTTATTATCTATCCTATCTACTTGTTTGAGTTTTATACTCAGCAAGCCTTGTTGATCAACAACCGCATCGAGCTCAGTGCCTTCTAGCATCGCATTCAGTGCATCAAGTTTGGTGTAAAAACCAAACACTGATTGCGCTTGATATTGCTTTGCTAATTCGAAAGAAAAAATGACTGTTTGTTCGGTTTGCTTTGCAAATTCGATTAACGCCAAATCAGCTCGTTGCGCTTTGATGTCAAATTGCAGCATTTGTTTTTCAGCCGCTATTGCTACTTGGCCTGCTGTAAGGCCATAAATAACAAAAGAGGCAGGTAACAACGGCAATTGCTTACTGCGCAATTTAAACAAACAAGTGAGGAAGAAAAATCCGCTATGTAAATTTAACTTTTTTTTAATTAATTTTTTGTGACGAGAAAGTGGCGCACAATTAACATCATTAGATTGGCGTATTCTCATAGACAGAACTAACCTTTTGCAGCGATAGTTAAGCTAACACGATGTTCACCTAAACGTTGATGTTCTACACCTAAGTTGACCTGTAAAGAATCAAGCAAACCTTTAATGTCACCAGTTTTAAACACGCCAGCCACTTTTAAAGAGGCAAGTTCTGGATCCTTTAATTCAAAACGTGTGGCGGTATAACGACTCACTTCTTGCAGAGCTTCGTCTAAAGACTCGCCATTAAAAATCAGCATTTCTTGTTGCCATGCCAAATCACGTTGTACGTCATCAACAGATAACTGCTTAATTGGTTCTGTTTTACTTTGTTTTATCAGTGCTTTCTCACCAGATACAACAACATTAGCGCGAAGTGCTTTAATATCTGCACTGTTATCTGAGGCATCTTTTAAACGATTAAAGTCGCTAGCATCAACCTGCGTACTCGGATCAGCAATCATCACCTTGCCCTCAGTCACCACTAGCTCTAGGTCTGAAGCGGTATTTCGCTGAACATTGAACACCGTACCAAGTGCAGTAAATGATTTATCACCAGCAATAACCGTAAACGGACGGCTCGGATCTTTGGCAACATTAAAGCGCCCTTCACCGCGACTCAAAATTAATTGACGACGATCGCCTGAGTAGGCAACTTCGAGTTTAGTATTGGTATTAAGCTGCACAATAGTGCTGTCTGGTAACACAAATTCAGCTTGCTCACCCACTTTAGTGCGGTAAATTTTGCTAAATTTGGCGTAGTCATTTTCTTCACTTTGCCAATAGCTTGAATAGATAAGCATGATACAACCAAGCAACATCACCACTAAAAAGCTGGCTGCGGTTGACATACCAAATACAGCAGGTTGTTTTTGCGGTGCTTTATAAGGAAATAAGCTACTTAACTCATTAAGCACACTCATTTCATCCCACAAGGTCGCAAGTTCAAACAGTGCCTCTTGATGAGCCATACTTTGATGAGCCCAGATATGTAATTGGCTTACTTCATCTTTAGATAAGCCACGATCAATTGCACTGATCCAATGACTCGCCTGCTCTTGAATCATGTCTTTTGATGAAAATGGATGAACATTACTCATTTGCTCACCTCTTTTGCAGTGAACTCTGTGGTAGGGGTAAATGCCTGGGGTTGTACATCGTGTGATTTCATTGCTCGGTGAACATGTAATAAGCCTTTGGCTATATGTTTTTCAACAGTACTCTCGCTGAGATCCATTTTAGCTGCAATTTCCTTTTGGCTTAAGCCATAGACTTTTTTTAAGATAAAACATTTTTTAACCTGAGGGCTTAATTCGTTAGTTACTCGGCAAAAAAACAAAAAACGTTCTTTAGAAGTCACTTCATCTTCAAGTGCCATTGAACGCATATGATGCTCAACCTGTTCTTGTTCATCTAACGATTCTTTGTATTTATTGTCCCATTTAGCGATGTGATTCAGCGCTAAATGTTTAGCTGTTTTTAGCATGTAACTGTGAGTATATTCGATATTTTGCTTAAGATCAGCTTCATAACTTTTTATAAACGTTTCTTGTACAATATCTTCTACATCATCAGGGCTGACAATTCGCGATACAAAGCGCCTAAGCTTGCTCGATATCTCGGTAAAAGCGGTGATAACCCCAGTTTGTTCTGTCATCCTTAACTCACCTTTATTATATTTTTATTGCTTTAGGGTACGAGATTTCAGTTTAATTACAAGCCATTTGTTAAGTTTTTGTACCTTAAGTAAACAAAGATTTCATAAACTCATAAAAAACCTCTGTTTTGCGCGTCACTAGGCTGTTTTGTGGTTTTAAAAACCACACTGGTGCATCAGCATCAACTAGGCTATTAGGGAGTACTTCAATTAACCGCCCTTCGGCTAAATCGTCTTTAATTGCAATATAAGATTTAATCGCTATGCCATGACCTGCAATCGCAGCCTGTGTCATGTTATCTGAATTAGAGACAGTAAAACGCGTTCTCGCATTATAATTAATGACTTGTCCGCCTTCGCTAAATTTAAGCTGTCGCTGCCATGGCAAACACACCCAGTAATGGTCTTTAAGATCAGCCACCGACTTAGGTTGCCCATATTTTTCAATATAGCTCGGTGCTGCGCACAAAATACGAGAGTTACTAACCAGCTTACGAGAAAGCAGGTTTGAATCTGCTAACTGACCAACTCGAATAGCCACATCTTGGGCATCATCCACAATATTCACGAATTGATCTGTGATCATAAAATCGAGCTTTAAGTCGGGATATTGCTGTTCAAAGTGGCTAAGCTCAGGCATCACAAATTTTGAGAAGACCCAAGGCGGCATAGTAACTCTTAAAAGCCCTGTCACTGCTGAGCCCCGTGCGCCAATTTGATGTTCAGCATCATACAAGGCTTCTAAAATGGCACCAGCACGTTGATAAAACAGCTCTCCTGCTGGTGATAAGCGTATTCGCCGACTATCACGAAACAACAATACAGTACTTAAGGCTTTTTCTAACTTACTTAAGCGATGACTTACCGTAGCTGGTGAGAGGCCCTGAGCTTTAGCGGCGGCAACTACACCTTGGTTTTCAACTATGGCAATAAAGGTTTCTAAATCACATAAACTGTACATGGCTTTGATTCAATGTTTTCGAATTTAGGTTTCAGTTTTGTATTGTATATATAAATATTTAAAACTCTATACTTGCTACTAATTGTAAAAAATGATTGGAGCATGTATGTCTTTAAAAACCCAAATCGACGCCTTTGAAGTGCAAAAGAAAGCCAATGTCCCTGCTGATATCTTAAATTTGATGGATGTAACGACTGAAAAACTAATTGCTGAACAATTAAGTGAGCATGCTTTAAAAGTCGGTGATAAGTTTCCAGCATTTGAATTACCCGACAGCAAGGGCAAACAAATCAGCTCGACTGAATTGCTAACTAAAGGCCCGCTTGTGCTGAGTTTTTACCGTGGTGGCTGGTGCCCGTATTGTAATTTAGAGCTACGTGCACTTAACAATATGCAACAAGCATTTGCTGATCAAAATGCCCAGTTAGTTGCTGTTTCGCCTCAGTTACCTGATGAATCACTGTCTACCCAACAGCAAAACGAGCTGGCTTATACGGTGCTTTCTGATGTGTCTAACTCTTTGGCTAAAAAGTGTGGTTTGGTATTCACTTTGGATGAACGTTTGATCCCTGTTTACGATCAACTTGGTTTAGATATTCCAAAAGCCAATGGTGACGAAAGCTACGAATTACCACTACCAGCAACTTACGTTATTGATAGCCAAGGGGTGATTCAATTTGCATTTGCTCATGAAGATTACACTCTAAGAGCAGAGCCTTTAGATGTACTTAACGCAGTTAAGGCACTAAATCATGTTTAAAAAAGTATTTTTTAGTCTAGTTTTATTGGTAACCCTAACTTACTCGGGATGCACAATGGCAGAGTCTCAACACCAAGCAAAACCAAAAGTAATTGTGTTTGATGTCAACGAAACCTTGCTTGATCTTGAACAAATGCAAACCTCAGTCGCTAAAGCGCTTGATGGCAATACCCAGCTATTGCCACTTTGGTTTTCGACAATGCTTCACCACTCTTTAGTAAGTACGGTATCGAATGATTATCATGACTTTGGTGAAATCGGTGTTGCAGCACTGATGATGGTGGCAAGTAATAATCAAATTTCGTTAACCAACGAGCAAGCAAAACAAGCGATTGTGCCACCGCTTCTCTCTTTGCCTGCGCATAGCGATGTTAAGCCAGCTTTAGCGAAATTAAAGCAAGACTATAAACTAGTCAGCTTTACAAATTCGTCAAATAACGGTGTAAAAGCACAGTTCCAACATGCTGGTTTAACAGATTACTTTACTCACCGTTACAGTGTTGAAGATATTAAAGTGTATAAACCCGATCTGCGCGCTTACAAGTGGTTGCTTGAACAATTAAATGTAGCGCCTCACGAAGCCTTGATGGTTGCTGCTCACGGCTGGGATGTAGCAGGCGCTAAAGAAGCGGGTATGCAAACAGCGTTTATCGCAAGGCCCGGTAAAGCGCTTTACCCACTGGCAAAGCAACCAGATTACATTGTTAAAAACCTTGAAGAGTTAGCCTCTTTACTAACGAAAAAGTAAAAAACGATTTAAACCCTTAAATTAACGCAAAGCGAAAATGCTTTGCGTTTTTTTGTGCCTAATAAAAAAGTAAACTACAGGGTGTACCTTTCTCTTTTTTGGGTATAAACTAAACGCTAATTGAAAATGCATAGTGACGTCTTTCATCCTGATAGACTACTTTTTATGTATACCTACTTAACAATTGGACTGTGGAGTAAACATGCGTCTGCCTTTCGCACCTGCCAAATTATCATTATCTGCGTTGTTATTAGTTTCTGCTCCTTTGCTACTGCAAGGTTGTTCTGAAGCGCCACAGCAACAACAGGGTCAAATGCACCCCGCTGCTGTCGCGACTATGACAATGGAAACTCACGATGCACCTTTTACTATTGAGCTGCCAGCTACGCTGTCTGGTTCAAAAGAAGTTGAAGTTCGTGCCCGTGTCACCGGTATTCTTGAATCACGCAACTTTGAAGAAGGTCAGCGTGTAGAGCAAGGCCAATCACTGTTTACAATTGACCTTGAACCTTATCAACTTGCGGTTGATCGTGCGCAAGCAGCACTTGATGGTGCAAAAGCAGCGCTTGTTCAAGCTGATCGTGATGTTAAACGATTAGCTAAACTACGTGCCGAAAAGTCCGTTTCACAACGTGACTACGATAACGCTAGTTCAACCAATGATATTGCTAAAACTGATTTAGCAGCTGCAAAAGTTGCCTTAAAAGAAGCGCAACTAAACCTTGAATATGCGCAAGTGAAAGCCCCTGTTGCAGGTGTAATGGGACGTGAGTTTGTTTCTGAAGGCACTTATGTTTCTGGTCCAGATTTATTACTGACTCAAATGACTCAGTTTGACCCTATTCGTATTCGTTTTGGCTTATCTGAGCGTGAACAACTGCAAATGCGTCAAGATGTTAAAAATGGCTCACTGACGTTACCTGAGCAAGGCCATTGGAAAACACAAATTAAACTGCAAGATGGCTCGTTATACGGACAAACCGGTGAAGTTAACTTCTCTGATGTGCGTATTAATCCAAACACAGGTACCAGTGAGTTTCAGGCAATTATTCCTAACCCTGATTTTCAACTTCGCCCGGGCCAATTCGTTCGCGTTGAGTTAAGTGGTGCAGTACGCAAAAACGCTTTCATTGTTCCGCAACGTGCAGTGCTTGATAACGGCACCGGTAAGTTTGTTTATGTAGTAAGTAAAAACGAGCAAGGTATGGATGTCGCTTTACCTGCCCCTGTTACTGTAGGTGAATGGATCAAAAAACCAGAAAACGAGCAATACCAAAATTTTTGGTTAATTCGCAGTGGGTTAAAAGAAGGTGACCAAGTTATTGTTGATGGCATGGCACGTATTTTCTTCCCGGGTATGCCAGTCAATGTTGGCAAACCAGCCGCTAACCCAAGCCACGCAGAATAAGCACAGGGAGTCTTATGTTTTCTCGTTACTTTATAGACAGACCCATTTTTGCGTTTGTTATCTCTATTGTTATTGTGCTTGCGGGCCTTGCTGCGATGCGCAGCTTACCTGTGGCGCAATATCCTGAAATAGCCCCACCGGTTGTACAAGTAACCGCAGCCTACCCCGGTGCATCTGCCGATGTGCTTGAGCAAACGGTAGCGACACCGATTGAAAATGCCATTACCGGTGTTGAAGGCATGATGTATATGTCATCAACGTCAACCAGTGCAGGTTCAACGACCATCGAAGTTACTTTTGAAATTGGTACTGATGTTGACCAAGCAGCCGTTAACGTAAACAACCGTGTTAAGCAGGTTGAAGCGCGTTTACCTGAAGAAACACGCCGCCAAGGTGTGGTGGTTCAAAAAGGTTCTTCTAGCTTTTTACAAGTTCATGCCTTCTACTCACCAGATGGAACACGTTCAAGTTTATGGACATCAAACTATGTCACTATGAACGTGCTAGACCGTGTTAAACGTATTCCAGGCACTACCAGTGTACAAATTTTTGGTGCCAAAGATTACGCAATGCGTATTTGGCTGCGCCCTGATGTAATGAGCCAGTTAGGTGTTACTGTTGAAGAAATTGCAGGGGCAATTCGCGTACAAAATTCACAATATGCGGCAGGTAAAATTGGTGCAACACCAACTACACAATCTCCACAAGAGCTGGTTTACAGTGTAACTGCACAAGGGCGTTTGTCTGAGCCTGAGCAGTTTGAAAATATCATTATTCGTTCAAACACTGACGGCAGTAGCTTACGCTTAAAAGACGTTGCCCGCGTTGAGCTTGGCTCAAAAGACTATAACTTCAAAGGGACGATTAACGGTAAAGAAGCAGTACTGTTAGGTATCTTCTTGCAACCGGGTGCTAACGCTCTTGATGTAGCTGAAGAAGTAAACAGTGTTATTGAAGAAATGAAAAGCCAGTTCCCTACCGGACTTGCACATTTAACGTCATACGACACAACCCGCTTTGTTGAAGTATCGATTCGTGAAGTTGTAAAAACACTGCTTGAAGCCATGGTATTAGTATTCTTAGTGGTGTACTTATTTTTACAAAACTGGCGCGCCACGCTTATTCCAACTCTTGCAGTGCCAGTATCACTACTGGGCACATTTGCCGGTATGTATATGCTGGGTTACTCAATTAACTCACTCACCTTATTCGGTATGGTGCTGTCGATTGGTATTGTTGTTGATGATGCCATCGTGGTGCTTGAAAACGTTGAGCGTATCATGCACGAAGAAGGGCTCGGTGCTAGAGAAGCCGCTGTTAAAGCGATGGGCGAAGTAAGCGGCCCGGTGGTGGCAATTGTTTTAGTACTTTGCTCAGTGTTTGTGCCAATTGCGTTTTTAGGTGGCTTAACCGGTGAGTTATTCCGCCAGTTCGCTATTACTATTTCGATTGCTGTAAGTTTATCGGGTGTCGTTGCTTTAACGATGACGCCAGCGCTTTGTGTGCTTATTTTAAAACAAGAACACAAGCAAACTGCCCGCTTCTTCTTATGGTTTAACGACATGTTTACCAAGATCACCGGCCGTTACGTTGGTGCTGTTGGATTTATGGTGCGCCGTGGTCTGTTAGGTCTGATCTTAATGACAGGTATGATTGCCGCAACGATTGGCCTTTGGCAAAACACCCCAGGTTCGCTTGTGCCAGATGAAGACCAAGGTTATTACATCTCTGCAATCTTCTTACCTGACGGTTCATCACTTGAACGCACAGAGCAAGTCACGCAGCAAGTTGTTGAGGCCGTGCAATCAAACCCAGCGAACGAAAACGTGGTAGCGTTTACCGGTTTTGACTTTATTGGCGGTGGTTACAAAAACAGCGCTGCAACCTTATTCGTGACACAAAAACATTGGGATGAGCGCGAAGTTGATACCAAGGCGCTGGTGCAAGAGCTCTTCATGAAAACAGCAGGTATTAAAGAGGCGCTCGTTCTTGCCTTTAATCCTCCGGCTATTTTTGGTTTAGGTAACACAGGTGGTTTTGAGTTTTACATTCAAAACAAAGGTGATAGCGACCCAGACAAACTTCAACATGCAATGCAGTTGATGACAGCTGAAGCACAAAAGAGCCCTATTATCAGTGGCCTGCAAACACTTTGGCGCCCTGACGCACCACAGCTACGTGTTGATGTTGACCGTGAACAAGCCCGTGCCATGGGTGTAGAAATTGATGATGCGTTCACTGCCCTTGCCGGTAACTTGGGGACTTATTATGTTAACGACTTCAATAAATTTGGTCGCGCATGGCAAGTACTAATGTCTGCAGACGCTGAATTTAGAATGAAGCCTGATGACATTGGCCGTATCTATGTTAAAAACAACCAAGGTACTATGGTGCCGCTTTCAGCCTTTACCACTATCGAGTATAGCCGTGGCCCAGAAAACCTAAATCGTTATAACAACTTACCTGCTGTTAAACTGATGGGTAATGCAGCGCCGGGTTACAGTTCGGGTCAAGCTATTGCTGAAGTTGAGCGTATTGCACAAGCCGTTTTACCACCTAATATGACCTACGAGTGGACAGGCTCTGCATTCCAAGAGAAACGCAGTTCAGGCACCACAGGAATTGCCTTAGGCCTTGCTGTGATCATGGTATTTTTGATTCTAGCAGCGCTATATGAGCGTTGGTCACTACCACTGTCTGTGATGCTTGCCCTGCCATTTGGTACCTTTGGTGCGCTTATAGCAGTTTGGGTTGTTGGCATGACAAACGATGTGTACTTCCAAATTGGTCTGGTAACACTACTTGGTCTTGCCAGTAAGAACGCGATTCTTATTGTTGAATACGCCTTGATGAAACATCAACAAGGCTGGAGCGCAAGTACGGCTGCGCTTGAGGCTGCACGTTTACGTTTTCGACCAATCATTATGACTTCGCTTGCATTCATTTTAGGCGTAGTGCCTCTAGTACTTAGCTCTGGAGCAGGTGCAGGTGCCCGTCACAGTGTTGGTACCGGTGTCATGGGCGGTATGATGGCAGCGACATTCCTTGCTGTATTCTTTGTGCCGCTGTTCTTTTATTGGTTAACGGCGCGTAAGTTAACTGAAAAACGTTCAAGACAAGAGCTTGCTGATGAGATAGCAGCACATCATCAACAAGAACATGTTAAAACCCAAGAGGGTAACCTGTAAAAAATGAAGGGCAAACAATGAGTTTGCCCTTTTTTTGATTATTTGATTACTAGCAATTTACTGCTTCGAACGCTAGTATTAAGGAAAGATGTGTGGAGTACAGCATGAATAATCAAAAATTAGCCGAATTTGAACAATATTTTCAAATCAACGAGAGCAACCGTGTCAATTTATATGCGGTTGAACCAAGTGCTGTGCCAAAAACCAATGCTGAACTTGAAGCGGATATCCCTGCCCTGTTTAAACTTGCCAACGAAGTAAACGAACTTGAGCAAACAAGCTTACGACCACTTCGTAATCTAGGTGATGTTGCACAAGAACTGGCGGCCTTTTTACAGGCGCAATCTCGTAAAATTGATTTAATCATGAGTCACATCTTAGCCTCAGAGCAACCTGAAGATAACGCAAACTATTGCGATAGTTATGGCGGTGGCGGTGTAAAACTTACCTCCGCTGATGTGTATGAATTAGGGCAAACATTTCGCACTAAGTTATTCTTACAACACGAAGCATCAGCTATTTATTGCTATACCGAATTAGTGGCCATTGAAAAATGCGATGATGATAAATACCAATACACATTATTGTTTACTGCCATTCGCGATGCTGACCAAGATTTAGTCGTAAGAGCGGCCCTGCACGCACAAACACGCCAACTAAAAAAACGTCAGCAAGAAAACAATCAGCAAGACAGTTAAAAATCACGCTTTATCGCGCACAAAAAGCTGACATCTATGGCTAAAATGCTAAACTAGCCCCACCTTAGTTTGTTTAATACTTTCATGAAATTTAGACTTTTACCTGAATGGGCTGAGCAAGATGCAGTTATGCTTACTTGGCCTCATCAAGACACAGATTGGGCAGCAAATTTAACCGCTGTTGAGCCTGTGTATGTAGCACTTTGCCAAGCAATAAGCCAACAACAAGATGTTGTGATTGTGGCACATGATAATGCCCTCAAAGCACATATTGAGGCATTACTTTCAAATGCAGAGGTTGATGCTAAACGCATTCACTTTGTGGTGACACCGTGTAACGATACTTGGGCACGTGACCATGGCCCATTGACCTGTGCGAATATTGATGACGCAACAGAATTGAAAGTAATGGACTTTATTTTTAATGGGTGGGGCAATAAGTTTGCAAGTGATCTTGATAACCAAATTAATCAAGTACTTGTAAAAAAAATCGCTAATTCTAAAAATGGCTATCAGCAAAGTGAACTGGTTCTTGAAGGCGGTGGCGTCGAGATCAATGAACACGGCGTGCTACTCACAACCAGCGAGTGCTTATTAAACCCAAATCGTAACCCAGAACTCACAAAAGCAGATATAGAACAAACGCTGGTTGAGCAACTGGGTGCTACGTCGTTTCTTTGGGTTGATCATGGTTACCTTGCGGGTGATGATACCGACAGCCATATTGATACGCTGGTACGTTTTGCACCAAACAACACGCTTGTTTATGTACAGTGCGATGATAAAAATGATGAGCACTTTGCAGCCCTTAATGCAATGGAAAAGCAACTGCAATCATTTAAAACAGCCGAGGGTGAAAACTACACGCTGACTGCCTTACCTTGGCCAAAAGCAGTGTTCGATGAAGATGGTGACAGATTACCTGCCACATACGCTAATTATTTAATTATCAATAAAACCGTGTTAGTACCAATTTATGGTGATGAAAACGATCAACTGGCGCTTGGTCAGGTTGCCAAAGCATACCCAGATCACACTGTAGTGGGTATTAATTGTGTGCCAATTATTCACCAATTTGGCAGCTTACACTGTATTACAATGCAATTACCGCGCGGCTTTTTAGCAGGAACAAACAATGACTAAACCAACGCATTTAAAGGTTGCTCTTGTTCAGCAATCAAACACCGATAATGCTCAAGACAATATGGCAAAATCAATTGCTGGTATTCGTGATGCAGCAAGCCAAGGCGCTAAGCTTATTGTTCTTCAAGAGCTACACCGTAGCTTGTATTTTTGCCAAACCGAAGATGTAGACGTTTTTGATTTAGCAGAAACAATCCCGGGCCCAAGCACAGACACCTTAGGTGCACTTGCTAAAGAACTTAATGTGGTGATCGTGTCATCATTATTCGAAAAGCGCGCTACAGGACTTTATCACAATACCGCTGTGGTACTTGAAACTGACGGCAGCATTGCCGGTAAATACCGTAAAATGCATATTCCTGATGACCCAGGTTTTTACGAGAAGTTTTATTTTACACCGGGTGATTTAGGTTTTGAGCCTATTCAAACCTCTGTCGGTAAACTTGGTGTACTAGTTTGTTGGGATCAATGGTTCCCAGAGGCTGCACGCTTAATGGCAATGGCCGGTGCTGAAATTTTAATTTACCCAACAGCCATTGGTTGGGACCCGCGTGATGAAAAAGACGAGCAAACACGTCAAAAAGACGCTTGGGTTATTTCCCAACGCGCTCATGCAGTTGCCAACGGCGTGCCGGTGATCAGCTGTAACCGTGTTGGCCTCGAAAGTGATCCAAGCGGTCAAAGTGAAGGTATTCAGTTCTGGGGGAACTCGTTTATCGCGGGCCCTCAAGGTGAAATCTTAGCCGAAGCGAACAACAGCGATGAGCAATTATTAGTTGTTGAATTAGACCAAGCACGTAGTGAAAACATACGTCGAATTTGGCCTTACCTTCGTGATCGTCGTATCGATCACTATCAGGACTTAACCAAGATTTATCGAGACTAAGCAGTAAAAAACAGTTTAAAGGAGTAGTAAATGGCGTTTGCGCAATGGGCAGCATTGCCTTGGGTAAAATCTGAAAAAGATAAAATTCAATGGGGACAACTTACCGGTAGCGGGCTTAGCATCGCTATCGCAGAAGGTGTAAAACAACACAACGAGCTGGTTGTGATTGTCACCCCAGATACGCCAAGCGCCCTACGCCTTGAAACTGAACTCGAATTTCTGTTGCCTGAAAACCCAGTCATGGTCTTTCCTGACTGGGAAACACTCCCATACGATCATTTTTCGCCGCATCAAGATATTATTTCTGCGCGCTTAGCCACGTTAAATACATTAAAAAAAGAACAACAAAGTGTATTAATCGTGCCAGTGTCGACCTTGATGCTGCGTACTGCCCCTGCTTCGTTTATTTATGGTTCAACCCTTAACTTTAAAGTGGGCGATACCTTAGATACGCACACACTACGTGAAAACTTAGAACAAGCGGGCTATTTACATGTACAACAAGTGATGGAGCACGGCGAATACGCGATTCGCGGCTCTATCGTTGACTTATACCCTATGGGTAGCCCGCACCCATTCCGTTTAGACTTTTTTGATGATGAACTGGACAGCATTCGCTTATTTGATGTTGAAAGCCAGCGCTCAGATGAAAAGGTCGACAAAATTGAGTTACTGCCAGCTCACGAATTCCCAACTAACGACGCTGACATTGAGCGTTTTCGTATCAACTATCGTGAACAATTTGGCGCAAGCTCTGAGCAAGACTCAATTTATATGCAGGTGACTAAAGGAACCTGGCCTGCGGGTATCGAATATTACATGCCACTGTTTTTTGATGAATTGGCAACTATCTTCGATTACCTACCAAGTAATACAACCTTTATGCATTTTGGCGATATTGAGCATGCTGCTGATCAGTTTTGGCATGATGTGAATGTACGCTATGAAAACCGCCGTGTTGATCCGCTCAGACCTTTACTTGAACCTGTAAAACTGTATCAAAACGTTAATGAACTATTTGGTGAGTTTGGTAAATACGCGCGTATTCGCTTATCACAAGCCAAGCTAGGTACCAAAGCGGGTCATACAAACCTTGCTAGTAAAGAGCTGCCAAATGTTCGTATTGATCATAAGTTACATGAACCGTACCAAGGTTTAATTGACTATGTTGCCAGTGAGAAAAAACAAAAAGGCCGCGTGCTGCTCTCGGTTGAATCAGATGGCCGCCGCGAATCATTACTCACTTTATTAAAGCCAAGTGGTTTAAAGCTTAAAGAATTTGAATCGTTTAGCGATTTTACCAATAGTTCGAGTGATGTTGGCCTAATCGTTTCGCCACTTGAGCAAAGTGTGGTGCTAGACGGTAAACCGCGTTTAACTATTATCACAGAGCAAGAATTACTAGGCATTAAGGTTTCGCAGCGTCGACGCCGTAAACACAAATACGAAGCCAGCCAAGATGCGCTTATTCGTAACCTTGCTGAGCTACGCGAAGGCCAACCGATTGTGCACCTTGATCATGGTGTAGGACGCTATCAAGGCCTTGAAACCATTGATGCTGCCGGTGTGATTACTGAGTTTGTTACGATTATTTACGCTAATGAGGCAAAACTATACGTGCCCGTTTCTGCGTTACATATGCTGAGCCGCTACTCAGGTGGTGAAGAAGCCTCTGCCCCGCTCCATAAATTGGGCTCCGATGCGTGGGAAAAAGCAAAAAAACGTGCCGCTGAAAAAGTGCGTGATGTGGCAGCTGAGCTATTAGATATTTACGCTAAACGCCAAGCAAAGCCTGGCAATAAATTTAAGCTTGATGGCAGTGCTTATCGTCAGTTTAGCGACAGCTTTCCATTTGAAGAAACTGACGATCAACGCAACGCCATTGAGTCTGTGCTCGGTGATATGCAAAGTAAGCAAGCGATGGACCGTTTAGTATGTGGTGACGTAGGCTTTGGTAAAACCGAAGTGGCAATGCGTGCAGCTTTTGTGGCCGTGAATGATAACAAGCAAGTTGCGGTACTTGTACCAACCACACTGCTTGCACAGCAGCATTATGAAAACTTTAAAGACCGCTTTGCCGATTTACCAATTGAGGTTGGTGTTTTATCGCGCTTTAACTCAACCAAAGAGCAAAAAGACACCCTAGATAAAATGGCTGAGGGTAAATTAGATATCGTGATTGGTACTCACAAGCTTATTCAACAAGATATTCAATTTAAAGATTTGGGCTTATTGATTGTTGACGAAGAGCACCGTTTTGGGGTGCGTCAAAAAGAAAAAATCAAAGCATTACGTGCCGATGTCGATATTTTAACGCTCACAGCGACCCCTATCCCACGTACATTAAACATGGCGATGAGTGGTATGCGTGACTTATCAATCATAGCCACACCGCCTGCGAAACGTTTAGCGGTTAAAACCTTTGTTAGACAAAGAGATGCTGAACTTATTCGTGAAGCAATTCTGCGTGAGATTAAACGCGGTGGCCAGGTGTATTTCTTACATAATAATGTTGAAACCATAGACCGAGTTGCTGAAGAAATTAGCGAATGGGTACCTGAAGCCAGCGTAACAACGGCACATGGTCAAATGCGAGAGCGCGAGCTTGAACAAATTATGAGTGATTTTTATCACCAAAAATATAACGTGATTGTGTGTACCACTATTATCGAAACCGGTATCGATGTACCCACTGCCAACACCATTATTATGGATAGAGCAGATAAGCTGGGTCTGGCACAACTGCATCAGTTGCGTGGTCGTGTAGGCCGAAGCCATCACCAAGCGTATGCCTACCTACTGACTGGTAACCCTAAATCACTCAGTAAAGATGCGGTTAAACGCCTTGAAGCGATTGAATCACTGGAAGACTTGGGTGCAGGTTTTGCGCTCGCAACCCATGACTTAGAAATTCGTGGTGCCGGTGAGCTGCTTGGTGATGATCAATCAGGTCAAATGCAAACCATTGGCTTTAGTTTGTATATGGAAATGCTTGAGCAAGCGGTTAACTCCCTCAAAGAAGGTAAAGAGCCAACCCTTGAGAACTTATTAGGTCAACAAACTGAGGTTGACTTAAAGCTGCCAGCGTTATTACCTGATGATTATATTCATGATGTAAACGTACGTTTAGGAATCTATAAACGCATTGCAAGCTGTGCTAATCTCAATGATATGGACGAGTTACAGGTAGAGCTGATTGACCGTTTTGGTCTGCTGCCTGACGCCACTAAAAACTTATTCAGTTTGCAGCAATTAAAACTGCAAGCAAGTAATATCGGCATTAAGAAGATTGAAGCAAACCCGAAAGGCGGCTATTTTGAGTTTAGCCAGCATACAAAGGTTAACCCTAGCTTCATTATAGGTTTGATACAAAGTGCACCGCAGGTGTATAAAATGGATGGCGCAAATAAACTGCGCTTTGCAATTAGCGAAGCCAACGCTCGCGAACGCTTAAAAATGGTCACTGCAATGATTGCAGATTTCGAAAAAAAGGTTAGCCATTAATGTTGTTTAGAAATAGTTTACTACTGCTTTGTTGCTTATATACAAGCTCGTCATTTGCAGCACGTTGGTTCGAAATAGAAGTTCTTATTTATAAACAGCGCCCAGCCCCTTATTTACAGGAAGATTTCAGTTTAAAACACGATGAGATCAAGGCAAAGCGTAGCAAAGATTTATTATCTCCTGCATACACAGCACAAGCGAAGCAAGCGTGTATTGAAGGTGATAGCCGCTTTCGCTCAAATTCGTTTACCGATTCTTTAGTGAATAGCAACCCTCACTCTAATGTATGTGACGACAGTGTTGATTTTTTAGCAAGCTATAATCAACTGCCTGTTACACCCGTTGTTGAGCCCCGTGAAGACACTGACGACATTTACTTAATGGCGCCAGAACAATTACAATTTGTTGAGCAAAAAAATCAGCTTGATAGAAAAGGCTTAACCCCTATTTTGCACACTGGGTGGCGTTTTCCTGAAATGAGTGAAAGAAACGCACCCAGTATCCGTTTATTTTCCGGTGAACACTTAGCAAAACACTCAACCCCAGTAGAGAATGAAAATAACGACTTTATAAGCCTAGTGGGCCCTACTGAGCGCTATATTCCCGACCAGTTGCAAAATGTGCCAAAGTGGGAATTTGATGGTTTAATGAAAATTTATGTTCGTCACTACCTATTTATAAACGCAGATTTTGATATTAGTCAGCGCCTAGAAAACGGTGATTACGAAAAAGCACGTTTTTCACAATTTAAACGTGTGATAAGTAACGAGATACATTATTTTGATCACCCACGTATGGGTATGATCGTGCAAATAAGACGCTACAACCATTAATGGATACAATTATGAAAAAATATATGGCAATTGCAGCAGCGGCTGCAACACTTACTTTAGCGGGTTGCTCAAAAGTAAATTTAGAGAACTACGAAAAAATTAAAATTGGCATGGATAAAACTGAGGTTGAAGCTATCTTAGGTTCAGCGGATAAGTGTGAAGAAAAGACATTACACACTAACTGTATTTGGGGTAACAAAGATAAAAATATCGAAATTACCCTAGTATCAGACAAAGTGTCGCTTTACAGCAAAACAGGTTTAGACGCTAAATAAACCGAAAAGGGTGGCCAAGGCCACCCTTTCATCTTTCATCTTTCATCTTTCATCTTTAAGAATATCAGTTTGCGAGTAAATGCGCTCAATATTAACAATTTTGCTGCGATTTAGAGTAATCTTGTAACGCTGATACAAAATTTCACCTTCGCTTTGTGTAAATACTAGTACCACATTTAACTGATAACGCCTCTCTACGGCTTTCTTAGAGATTTTATTACTATCAAGATGATAGAGCTTACCTTCCCCCCGCTTTAAGTAGCGAGCAAACGGTGCCAAGCTAAATTGCATGGTTTGTTGCAAGGTATCGTAGCCTGGTAAAAACTCTTTCGCGTTAACTTGTGTTTCGCTTGCAAAATGCAGCCACTGAGCAGCCTGTTTATTTTGATGTCGGCGCTTTGAAAAAATTCTTCTTACCGCTTTAGGCAGGCGTTTAAAACTGGTGTATTCAAGCCAAATGTATTGGCTGGCAATTTTGTCTTTGGTTATGCTGTTTTTAAACTGAAACCGCCATTTTGGTCGCCCTCTTACGATAGCTCGCCAGATCACGCGTGTGATGTCTTCTTTAAATATTTCACGAAGACCATAAATAACACCCAAGATCAAAATCAAGGTTGCTGTTACTTCGGTAAAATTTGAGCGAGCATTTAACACAACCAACATCACAAAGGCCATGATCACTGCGGTCACTGTACCCTTAACCATGCGCTTTAAATAACTGTTTAAATGCCGTGTAGTGCGATTAAGTACCACCCCATGTTCAATTAAACGTTGTAACAGGCGCATTTTATTAGTGATACGGTTGGCATCTTCGAGTGTTGATTGCGAATTATATTCTTGCTCATCACGATAACTGTTTTCAGCTTTGCAGAACTCTAATAAATCACTGCGCTCTTTTGCAAAATCACTACTGCGCGGCCCTTCATCCAATAGTTTCAAAAATGACTGCTCTACATGCCAACTTAAGTAGTTATCTGCGTTTTTATAAAATGGCAGCAGCTTTTCATCATCGGGGGTATAGCGTCTTAGCTTTTTCAACAAGCCTTTGGTTTGCTCGCACAACTCAATGGCTGCAGGGTAAAACTCATCGGCTTCTTGGTGTTTTAGGGTGTCTTTGATATCTGCATTCAGCGCGAGTCGAACTTGATAACAATATAAGTTTAAGTTTTGCCGATAATCTTGCTGTTCACCTTTGTTTTTACTAACAAAGCGGCTTCTTACTAAGGGTAAGTGAATGTTGTTAGCGTTATAAGCAAGGTGCGATTTAAAATTGTTGTTAAAGAATGATTCTTCGCTCAGTGTTTGTGGATTTACACTCATTTCATTCGGAATGGAGAAATACAGGTCGAGTCGTTGCTCTGTGCGTGGTTTAAGCTCAGGCTCAATAATAAAAGATAAGTTTTCGTCTTGTTTAAGCAATATCACCTCGTTTTTTAATAATGCTCCCTTAGTTTACGCGTTGATAGGCTTTCAGACAATAAAAAAGGCCCAGTAAAAACGGGGCCTTAGTAATCATTTCAAACTAGATTAGAACTTGATGTTCATACCAGCGAAGAAACGACGACCTAGTACATCGTATGTGTACGGGTCAGTGTTTGAGTCATTGTTACCTGAGTAGTAAGGTGCTTGCTTATCGAATAAGTTGTTAACACCTGCAGAGAATGACACTGTGTCGTTCAGGATGTATGAACCACTGATGTCGTGGTATACAACAGTACCAACGCTTGGTACTAGACACTCGCTGTCGTCAGCAAGACATGCGTAGCTGTCTAGGCCGTCGATCATACGTGCTTGGTATTGTGCATCCCAGTTGTCGCCAGACGCGTTAAGAGTGAAGTTAGACTTAACTTTTGCGTAGCTACCGATACCTGAAGTTACAAGACCTGTGTAATCGATTGTGCTTGTGCCTGAATCAACGATGTACTCATCAAGGATAGTTACATCAAGACCTGTGCGCCAGTTAAGACCTGCAGCTTCAAATGCGTACTTGAAGTTTACGTCGTAACCTTTAGTAGATTCATTACCAATGTTTTGTAATTGGTTGTTGAAGCTAATACGGCCAGTGCTTTGGTTGAAGTTGATTGCAGAAGACTGACATAGTGCAGTATCTTGGTTCTTGTATGCGCCAGTAGAAGCATCAAGACAGTTTTCAACGATGTACTGGTTGTTTACGCTTGAAATTGAGTTTTCAATTTCGATTTCGTAGTAGTCAACAGTCATTGAGAAACCGTCGAACCATTCTGGAGCGTATACGAAACCAGCAGTTACTGTATCAGCAAGCTCTGGCGTTAATTGGTCGTTACCACCAACAGTTACTTCAGCTTGGTCTTGTGCACCAGGGAAGTTAACTTGTTCGAATGAAGGTGATTTACCTTGGTAAAGCTCAGAAACTGTAGGAGCACGGAATGCAGTTGAACGAACAGCACGTAGCATTAGTTCGTCGTTTACACGCCAAGTTAGACCTAGTTTCCAAGTCTCATCAGAACCAAATGTGCTGTAGTCAAATGCACGAACAGCAGCGCTTAAATCAACCATTTGTGCAAATGGTGCGTCAGCTAGAAGTGGAACAGCGAATTCTACGTAAGCTTCGTTTACGTCAAAACGACCACCAGTTGGTTCAACACGTGGGTCATTTGCAAGACCTTGTGAAGTTAGTGAATCTGGAACGTACCATGCTTTTTCTTCACGACGCTCGATACCTGCTGCGAAACCAACGTAACCTGCAGGAAGTTCCATTACTTCACCGTTAAGGCCAGCAGAAAGAACTAATAATTGGCTACCACCTGAGTTGTTTTCAGTGTAGTTGTACTGTGCAAGGTTGCTACCTGACCAATCTGCTTGGTTAAGTGGGTTGAAATTACCCTCTTCAATTGCATCTTGGATTGAACCCATGTTAAGTAGGTTAGTTGCGCGGTCAACTGAGTCGTTACGACCGAATACTACTGAAGTATCCCATCCCCAACCGTTGTCAAATGCACCATCAAGACCGATTACGGCACGAACAGTATCAACAACTTGCTCGTAACCTCGAGGGCCTACATCTGTCATACGACGACCGTAAGAGATGTCTTCACCGTCAGCTACACCGTGAGAAAGAAGTGAATCACCCATAGTTGCTGCATCGTACGTGAAGTCGAACCATACAGGCTGTGGAGCCATTTGTTGAGTTGACCAACGCTTAGAGTAAGTGAACTCAGAAACTAAACGCGTTTCATCAGTTACGTCAAAGTGGCCGATACCTGTAAGGTTTAAACGGCGCATTGGCGTGTAAAGGTAGCTTGTTGCTGAATAGTTATATGCATCTCCAGCAGCAGTGTAATCGTGCCATTCACCATCTGCTTGACCTTGAAGGTCTGCATTTTCAGCCCAAACGTGGCCGAAAGGTGTGTAAGAAGATCCACCACAGTAGAAGCTAGCGTTTTCGTAATCTTCTTCGATTGGACAATCAGAGAAGTCACGGTCTGCTTGAGAAGCGTCGCCACGGTCTGTGTATTGTAAACCAATTACAACGTTACCACGGTCAAAGCTTGAACCCATTGTGATATCGAAAGACGTTTCGTCTGCATCGCCTTCACCAGTGATAGCACCGTTAAGGTTCATGTCTAGACCTTCGAAGTCGTCTTTTAAGATAATGTTAACAACACCAGCTACCGCGTCAGTACCATATACAGCAGATGCGCCGTCTTTTAGTACTTCAACTTGCTTGATCATTGATACTGGGATTGTGTTTAAGTCAACAGTAGATGCTGCGCCAGTACCAGAGTTGATCATACGACGACCATTTACTAGTACTAAAGTACGTTGCGCGCCTAAACCACGTAGGTCAACACGTGCGTTACCGCCTGAACCATTGTTAACAGCAGGGTTAGTCATCGCACCACTTGCTGCAGTCATTTTTTGTAGAACGCCATCGATGCTTGATGCACCCATTGCTTTGATGTCATCTGCGCCGATTAAAGTTACAGGACTAGACGTCTCCATATCGGTACGCTTAATGCGAGAACCTGTAACTTGAATTTTTTCAATAGACTCTGCTGCATCATCAGCAGCTAAAACTTGCATGCTTGAGAACATTGGGATTGCTGAAACAACAGCTAAACCAAGAATTGATTTTTTCATGTGAAAACCCTACTTGTTGGAAATTTACCTTTAGTCAGGTAGCGCTCGTTATTATTAGAATCACGAGTCAGCGGAGGGCAACTTAGGCGTAGTTAACTGAACGAAAACTGAATGAGAGGCCAAATAAAAAACAACCCAAAAATGGCGTACCAACTTTAGGTAATAAGGTTTCACGATGTATCAATGTTAATAGAAAAAAACACTTATACTTCAGGAAAATAACATTATTAAGTAGCAAAAAAAACACGATTGAAATCAATTGCACGCACTTTGTAATCAAGTGTAATCAGAGCCCAATTAATGCTACAAATGAAATTTTTACAAGTTGATCACACAACGTTATAAAAACCGTAAAAGCTTGGTAAGACTGCTAACCATAGTTATTCACTTAAATTAACTAAATAGACAAAGTTAGTCTGTTAAACAGTGTATTAGAGGATGATTTTTTGTTTTTGTTCCGTCAGTTTGTAATACCGTATAAAAATACGACTAATAAAGAACATCAAGTAAAAAAAGGTGAAGCAGAAATTGCGCTAATCACAGCTTTTAGATAATTAAAAACTGCGATCAACAATAATGAAGGAAGATGTTATCGAGTTTGCAGTGAATCGAAATAATAAAGCAAGGTTTGAGGTTGATTATCGCCAGAAGTATAAGTGAGCATCATTTTCCAAGTCATAACAGGTTCAGAGCATGCGCCAACCATAGTATCAGCAACCCAAACTTGCCCTGTCTGTTTAAACTGCAGTGGAATAAAACCCATATACATGGTGACACCTTCAAGTTTTGCTGAAAGGTTTTTAGCCTCCTTTGGTAACTTTAGGTTAATCGTAAACGGTGTTTCTGGACTGATATCTGGGTTACTTAGCCAAACTTCTACATTATTAGGGTAATTGCAATGACTATTGTTCTGACAACTTGTACTTGTGCTGCCCTTATCTATACTTTGGCTATCACATGCAGCTAAAAAAAGACTAAAAAGGAACACGGGAAATAAGCTTATTCGCACTCTATTTGCCTGTATAAAATAAAGTCAGATACTAATTACAATGCCCAAAAAAGACAACAGGCACCTAATAATAAGTCAATAAAAATACAATCTCTGACAAAAAATAACCAACAAATCGCTAAAATTTGATTGATGTCATAATTTTATGCAATTGACCTATCTTTTTAAGGTCAAAAATTTTATCATTTCCATCGCAAAAATAAGGGTTTCTCGAGTTTGTTTTCTGAAGCTAGCACCGCTAAGTTGGCTTTAGGTAACACGCTTGTGAAGTAATAGTAGGCCCCACTTTGAATAAAAGTGGGTAATTCATTTCTAAAACGCATTTATTGCAGCGGAAGCCAGAAAATGAGCCAAACAGTAGCATCACAAACTGAGTACAATTATAAAGTTGTACGCCAATTCGCTATTATGACAGTGATTTGGGGCATCGTTGGCATGAGTGTTGGGGTTCTGATTGCTGCCCAATTAGCTTGGCCAGCACTTAACTTTGATACACCATGGTTAACTTACTCTCGACTACGTCCGTTACACACGAACGCAGTAATTTTCGCATTTGGTACAAGTGCACTTTTTGCGACGTCTTATTACGTCGTACAACGTACATGTCAAACGCGCCTTTTCTCAGATAAATTAGCAGCCTTCACCTTCTGGGGTTGGCAACTTGTTATCGTACTAGCAGCGATTACCTTACCATTAGGTATCACAAGCTCAAAAGAATACGCAGAACTTGAATGGCCAATCGATATTCTTATCGCCGTTGTTTGGGTAACTTACGCAGTTGTATTCTTTGGTACGTTAATCAAGCGTAAAGTATCGCACATCTATGTTGCGAACTGGTTCTACGCTGGTTTCATCATTACTGTTGCCGTTTTACACATTGTAAACAGCATGGCAATTCCAGTTTCACTAACTAAATCATACTCTATCTACGCAGGTGCTGTAGATGCAATGGTTCAGTGGTGGTACGGTCACAACGCTGTTGGTTTCTTATTAACTGCTGGTTTCTTAGGTATGATGTACTATTTCGTACCAAAACAAGCAGGCCGCCCTGTTTATTCTTACCGTTTATCGGTTGTTCACTTCTGGGCTCTTGTTTCTTTATACATCTGGGCAGGTCCTCACCACCTACATTACACTGCGCTTCCAGACTGGACGCAAAGCTTAGGTATGGTTATGTCAGTTATCCTATTCGTTCCATCTTGGGGTGGTATGATCAACGGTATCATGACGTTATCAGGTGCATGGCATAAACTACGTACTGACCCAGTACTTCGTTTCTTAGTTGTTTCTCTATCTTTCTACGGTATGTCTACGTTCGAAGGCCCAATGATGGCTATTAAGTCAGTTAATGCGCTTTCTCACTACACTGACTGGACTGTAGGTCACGTACACTCAGGTGCACTAGGTTGGGTAGCAATGATCTCTATCGGTGCTATCTATCACCTAATCCCTGCACTATTCTCACAAGGCCGTATGTACAGTGTTAAACTAGTTAACACGCACTTCTGGTTACACACTGTGGGTGTTGTTCTATACATCGTAGCAATGTGGATCTCTGGTGTAATGCAAGGTCTAATGTGGCGTGCAGTAAACTCAGACGGTACGTTAATGTACAGCTTTGTACAGTCATTAGAAGCTTCGTATCCGTTCTATATCATGCGTTTCCTAGGCGGTGTATTCATCGTAACAGGTATGCTAATTATGGCTTACAACGTTTATCGTACTATTGCAGCGAAGAAAGATTCGCTTCAACTAGACGCTGACGCACAATTGGCATAATGGAGTAGCACGATGAGCAATAATAATTCACAAAACAAACACGAAATAGTCGAAAAGAACGTTGGCCTAATGGCTATCTTGACTGTCTTTGCAATCAGCTTTGGTGCATTAGTTGAGATTACTCCACTCATGTTCCAAGACGATACGACTAAACCTGTTGATGGCTTACGCCCTCTTACAGCGTTAGAAATGGAAGGCCGTGATATCTACGTGCGTGAAGGTTGTTACAACTGTCACTCACAAATGATTCGTCCTTTCCGTGACGAGGTTGAGCGTTACGGTCACTACTCTGTAGCTGGTGAGTCAGTATGGGATCACCCATTCCAATGGGGTTCTAAGCGTACTGGTCCTGACTTAGCGCGTGTTGGTGAGCGTTACTCAGACGATTGGCACCATGCTCACTTAATGGATCCACGTGCTGTGGTTCCTGAGTCAAACATGCCAGCGTTTCCTTGGTTAGACGAAAACAGAGTCGATACGACCCATACACTTAAAAAGCTTCAAATATTCCGTGATAGCTTCGGAATTGATAAAGCGAGCGACCGTTACGACGGTAAAGGTTACGGAAGTGACGAAGAGCTACAAGCTGACATTGCGAAAATCGAAGCCATGAACGGTGGTCAAGGTGCAACTGAAATGCAAGCTCTAATCGCTTACTTACAACAGCTTGGCACACACTTGAAGTAATTATTATGGATTACGGAACATACAGAGGCATTTTGACTCTGGTAATTTTAGTACTGTTTATTGTGATTGTTGTATGGGCATACAGCAAGCGTAGCAAACGCCGTTTTGACGATGCTGCTAATGCCATATTTGAAGATGAAAAAAAACACAACAACACAATCTCTAATGAGGAAAAGGAGTCTGAGAAATGACTAGCTTTTGGAGTATATGGGTTATTGTATTAACCCTAGCGTGTCTTGCTATCATCTTCGGCCTACTTCTGTGGAACTTAAAAAACTACGCAGGTGTGAAAGAAGGCGAAAGCTGTGGTCACGAATTTGACGGCATTGAAGAACTTAACAACCCACTACCAAAATGGTGGACTTATATGTTCTTCGCGACATTTATTTGGTCTGTATACTACCTTGCTGCTTACCCAGGTTTAGGTAACTGGGAAGGTTTAGGTAAATGGACAAGTTCTAACCAAGGTATTACCTCTTTAGCTGAGTCTAAAGAAGCGACTGAACAAGCATTAGCTAACGGTGAGAACGTTCAATTAGACCAAGAATTTATCGCTGCTGATGAGCGTTTTGGCCCAATCTTTGAGTCATTCGCAAAACAAGATATCGAAACACTAGTTAAAGACGAAAAAGCGCTTGAGATTGGTCAACGTTTATTCTCTCAAAACTGTGCACAATGTCATGGTTCAGATGCACGTGGTGGTCAAGGCTTCCCTAACCTAACAGATAACGATTGGTTATACGGCGGTTCACCAGACAAGATCAAAGAAACACTTCTTTACGGTCGTGTTGCTGCGATGCCACCTTGGGGTGATGCGCTTGGCGAGCAAGGCATTAAAGAAATGACTGCTCACGTACTTAGCCTTTCTGGCCGTACTGTTAACCAAAAAGACGCTGCTGCAGGTGCTGCTAAGTTTGCAATGTGTGCTGCGTGTCACGGTGCTGACGGTAAAGGTTCAGTTGCACACAATTTACCATTTGGTGCACCTAACCTAACAGATAACATCTGGTTATACGGTGGTTCTAAACGTGCTGTTGAAGAAACACTAATCAATGGCCGCGCCGGTGTAATGCCAGCATGGAAAGACATTTTAGGTGAAGATAAAGTTCACTTATTAACAGCGTACGTTTACAGCTTATCGCAAGATAAATAACCACGCGGTTAATAAAATGTATAAACAATTAATCTTTTAATTCAATAGATTAATTAAGATCAAAAAAGCCTCCATCTGGAGGCTTTTTTTTAGTCTTTTGCTTTTAAATCCGATAAAATGCGTACAACGTTTTTAAAGGTATAAGTACTATGAAACCCACTCCTTGGTATAAAAACTTTTGGCCATGGTTTTTAATCTCTTTTCCTCTTGCAGCTATCATCGGCTGTGCTGGTCTTATTTATATGGCAATTGGCAACGGCCCAGATATGGTTGTTGACGATTATTATAAAAAAGGCAAGGCAATTAACCTTGAACTCAGCAAATTTAATAAAGCAAAAGCACTTTACTTACATGGCGATTTAAATGTTGCAGACGACAAAGTAACATTCACTTTCACCAAGGGTGATGCAAGCAATGTTCACTCTTTAAAAATGTCTTTTTATCATCGCACCATTAAAGCCAATGACTTTGATGTAAGCTTAATGAAAAACGCCCATGGCGATTTTACTGCCCTACTCGACACCCATGTTGACGGTGCATACACAGTGTTTATTGAACCAATCGATAACAGTTGGAAACTTAAAGAAGATGTCATTTTACCAACTGATAAAACGATTTCGATTAGCCCTGAATATAAGTAGTAAACTCTAATGTCCGATAATTGCTTTCATTGTCTTGAAAGTGTGCCAAAAGGCTTTAATGCGACTGTCGAAATAGACGGTAAGGCACAACCTATGTGTTGTATTGGTTGCCAAACGGTTGCTGAGAATATCGTCGCCCAAGGCATGACCGATTATTATAAATTTAGAACTGTTCGCTCTGGTAAAGTTGAACAGCTTGTTCCAGAGCAACTCGAGTTGATTAAAAGTTACGATAACGAAGATATTCAAGACGAGTTTATTTCAGCCACTAATGATTTATCAGAAGTACTATTAACGGTTGAAGGCATCACCTGTGCTGCCTGTGCTTGGTTAATCGAAAAACAACTACTTAACTTAAAAGCAATCAAACGTGTTGATGTAAATACTTCGACCAACCGTGCCATGATCCAATGGGATAAATCGGTTACACCGCTTAGCCAAATTATCACCTCATTACATGAAATCGGCTATAAAGCCTACCCGTTTCAGGCAGACCTTGAAGCGAGCCAAAAACAACAAGCCGCAAAAGCTTATATCCGCCGTTTAGGGGTTGCCGGTCTGATGACCATGCAAGTAATGATGTTTGCTTTCGCTATGTATTTTGGCATGTTCTCTGGCATGGAAGAGAACTTCGAGCAATATTTTCGCTGGATAAGCTTAGTACTTGCATCTCCAGTAATTCTTTACAGTGCCCTGCCATTCTTAACCAATGCTATTAATGGTTTAAAAGCCAAACAGCTTAATATGGATTTACCCGTCTCATTAGCGATTTTTGGTGCTTATGGGGCAAGCTGTTATGCCACATTAATGTCGGTTGGCGAAGTTTATTTCGAATCTATCTGTATGTTTACCTTTTTATTATTATTAGGTAAATATTTAGAATTTAGAGCCCGTTTAAAGGCCAGCGAATTTACCGCTAACTTGCAAAAGTTACTGCCGCTCACAGCTCGTATTATTGATGATAATAATCAAGAATCGATTATTGCAGCTAAAAAACTAAAACTGGGTGATGTTGTGTTGATCAAAGCAGGTGAAACCATTCCTGCTGATGGTATTGTTACAAAAGGTCAAACAACCGTTGATGAAGCCATGATGACTGGCGAGCATCAACCCGTTAATAAGTTTGTCAGCCATCAAGTTTACGCAGGAACGATTAACCATGATGGTGTGATCAGTATTGAGATCAACAAAATCGGTCAAAATACCCTGCTTAATCAAATTATTAAGTTACAACACACCGCGTTAACCAAGCGCCCGCGATTAGTTGAGATAACAGATAAAGTAGCGCAGTGGTTTGTTGCCTGTTTATTAGTGTTTGCCTCAATAACAGCAATTGGTTGGTATCAAATAGACCCCGAGCATGCCTTTTGGGTTACTATTTCTGTACTTGTTGCAACCTGCCCTTGTGCGCTTAGCTTAGCAATTCCAACCGCTCTCACGTGCGCTGTAGCCAGCCTGACAAAACGTGGAATTTTAATTAAACAAGCCCATGTGTTAGAAACGCTACCACAATTAACAGATATCGCTTTTGATAAAACAGGTACTTTAACGCAAGGTCGCTTTACCATTGAACGCGTTGAACTAGTTAACACCCAATACAGTGAAGCTGATGCATTACGCTTAGCAGCGCAACTTGAAAGTTTCTCTGAGCACCCTATTGCTAATGCATTCGCTGGTTTCAACGACACAGTGAACCCTATTGAAAATGTGACTATCGAACCGGGTAAAGGCATTACCGCTTTACTCAATGATCAGCACCTTGCGATAGGTAAAAGCGGTTGGTTTGATACCGAAAAAGCAGATGCGCAAGCAACCTTATATATCGATAAACAAGTCATTGCTCGCTTTTACTTAGCCGACAGCCTACGTAATAACGCAGAAAAATTGATTACTACACTTCATTCGCAACAAATTAAGTGCCATATGTTAACGGGCGATGCCTCTAACAGTGGTGAGCGAATTGCAAAACAGCTAAATTTAGATACCGTGCATGCTGCATGTAGCCCTCGTGATAAACAAACCCATGTCGAAGCACTTGCCAGTAAAGGTGCCATTGTTGCTATGGTGGGTGATGGCGTGAATGACAGCCCAGTATTTGCCAGTGCCCATTTATCTATTGCAATGGAAACAGGCGCTGATATTTCCAAAAATAGTGCCGATGTGGTATTACTCAATAGTGATCTAACGGCTATAGAACATTTGCTTACTGTCTCGAAAAAGACGCGCCGTATTGTTAAGCAAAACTTGGCATTATCACTTATTTACAATGGTTCGATCTTACCATTGGCAGCCCTTGGGCTCGTAGCTCCTTGGATGGCCGTCATCGGTATGTCTGCAAGCTCCATTTTGGTTATTACCAACTCATTAAGGTTATTAAAACTATGAGTATCATCTATATGCTTATCCCAATTGCCATTTTATTTGTGCTAATTGCAATCGGGGTATTCTTTTGGGCTGTAAAAAGCGAGCAGTTTTCTGATTTAAATAAACAGGGTCACAGTATTCTGTTCGAAGACGATAAAGAGCAGCATAACAAAAGTAATGATTGATCCGCTGTTTATTAGTGCATTTATAATGGGCTTGTTAGGCAGTGGTCACTGCCTAGCTATGTGTGGCGGCATTGCCAGTAGTTTACAACTTGCTGCCAACAAAAATCGAGCAGTAAGCTTTTCGGTTGCATACAACCTAGGCCGAGCACTCAGTTATATGCTGGCCGGTGCACTCGTAGCTGGAATTAGTAGTCGCTTCGCGGCGCAAAATACCAGTATATCGGTAGCTTTGTCTTTTTTGAGTGGTATTTTTATGCTACTAGTTGGGGTTTACATAATGCGCTTAGCGGCAACCCTACAGTGGCTAGAAAAACTAGGCAAGGCGCTCATATGGCAGCATTTAGCTAAACTCAATCGTTTTTTATTACCGGTCGATACAACCCCTAAAGCCTTGCTTTATGGCGCTTTGTGGGGTTGGTTACCCTGTGGCCTAGTTTATTCTGCGTTAACCTGGGCACTCACAAGCCCATCAGCTCTTCACGGTGCAGGCGTAATGTTATTTTTTGCTTTGGGAACTTTTCCAGCAATGATCAGTGTTGGTCTTGTTAGTCAAAAAATAAATACTCTTTTTAACCATGTTTGGATAAGGGTTATTCTAGGCAGCGTAATAATATGGTACGGTATATACTTATTAATTATAGCAACCGATAAGTTAGTTCATTAACCTAAAGTTGTTAACCTATTTGAATGGATTTGATGTATGGACTTCTCACAAAACAAGTCAAAAGGCTTATGCACAATTAGCTGTAATAATTGCAGTATCAGCCAGCTATGTTTGCCATTTTCATTAAACGGTCAAGAAATGGATCGTCTCGATGAAATCATCGAACGTAAAAAGCCTCTACACAAAGGTGATTATTTATTTGAGTCTGGCGAAAGCTTAAATGCTATTTATGCGGTACGCTCTGGCTCGTTTAAGTCTTATACTTTGTCTGAACAAGGTGATGAACAAATTACTGGCTTTCACTTGGCTGGTGATTTAGTCGGTTTCGATGCAATCAACAAAATGGCTCATCAAAGCTTTTCGCAAGCCCTTGAAACTTCAATGGTATGTGAAATTCCATTCGATACTCTAGACGAATTAGCAGGTAAATTACCTAAGCTACGCCAACAAATTATGCGTTTAATGAGTAATGAGATTAACTACGACCAAGAAATGTTATTGTTACTCAATAAAAAGTCAGCTGAAGAGCGTCTAGCAAGTTTTATTTATAATCTTGCAGAGCGTTTTGGTGAACGTGGTTTCTCACGTAAAGAATTCCGTTTAACCATGACACGTGGTGAAATCGGTAATTATTTAGGCCTTACTGTTGAAACAATTAGCCGCCTTTTAAGCCGCTTCCAAAAAGCGGGCTTTATTAAAGTTGAAGGCAAATTTATCACCATTTTGGACCAGCAAGCGCTTGCAGCAACAGCAGCGATTAAATGTAAATAGAGTTTGATTTAACGCAACTTTATATTGTTTGCCCCTTTAACTGTTCTAAATTTAGGTTACACTCAAAGTACTACTTTTTGCGGAACAGTTAAGGAGCAGCACATGGACGCAATTAAACGAATTTTAGCAGTTATAGACCCAACCAAAGAGCAGCAACATAGTTTAAGCCGCTCAATTGATCTAGCCAAAAAATCTGGCGCGACCATCACCGCTTTCCTCAGTATCTACGACTTCTCTTATGAAATGACCACAATGCTTTCTGCTGATGAGCGTGAAGCAATGCGCGAAGCCGTAATAAAAGACCGCCAAGAATGGTTAAACGAGCAGATTGCCCTTTATCCTGATCTTACTATTGATAGCTGTGTGGTTTGGCATAACCGTCCGTACGAAGCTATTATCAATACCGTGATCAATGATGGCTTTGATCTTGTTGTTAAAGGCACCCATCAACACGATACACTTAAATCGGTTATCTTCACTCCTACTGACTGGCATCTTATTCGTAAGTGCCCTGCACCAGTTTTACTTGTTAAAGAGAAAGAGTGGCCAGCAAAAGGCAATATTTTAGCTGCTGTAAACGCAGTGAGTGAGAATGAACAACACCTTGAACTTAACAAGCGTATTATTAATGACGCTCGCTTCATTTGTGACTTGGCCAACGCCACCCTTAACTTAGTAAATGCCTACCCAGCAACGCCGGTTAATATCGCGATTGAAATTCCTGAGTTTAACCCAGGTGTTTACAACGAATCAGTTAAAAAACATCACTTTGAATCAACGCTTTCATTAGCTGAAGGCTTTGATATTGATAAAGCTCATTGCCACATTGAAGAGGGTTTACCTGAAGATGTTATTCCTGATGTGGCTGCGCGCCTCAACAGCGAATTAGTAGTGATTGGTACAGTTGGACGTACTGGCTTAAGTGCAGCGCTTGTCGGTAACACAGCAGAGCATGTGATTGACAGCCTTGACTGCGATGTATTAGCATTAAAACCAGACGGCTATGTAAGCCCACTTGCTAAATAACCTATTGAATAGATATTAAAAAAGCCCCTATTTGGGGCTTTTTTATATATACAGTTTAAGAGTTTTATATATTTGTTACATCAATAAATAATGATTCATCAATGTTTGTTGATGAGACCACCGCCTCGCTAAAGTCATAGCTTTCACGATTGCCTTCTCTATCAAGTGGTAAATTTTCAAAATCAAATAAGTTTCTGTCTGCAAGCTGGCTTGGGCTAACATTTTGTAAAGACTTAAAGATACTCTCAACACGACCTGGAGTTTTCTTATCCCACTCTGTCAGCATGGCTTTGATTGATTGACGCTGCAAGTTTTCTTGTGAGCCACATAGATTACAAGGAATGATCGGGAAGTCTTTGTGCTCAGCGTATTTAATTAAATCTTTTTCACGGCAATATGACAACGGACGGATTACCACGTTACGTTCATCATCAGAGCGTAATTTTGGTGGCATCGCTTTTAGTCGTGAACCATGGAACATATTTAAGAACATTGTCTCAACGATATCATCCATGTGATGACCAAGTGCTAGTTTGGTTGCACCAATTTTTTCTGCAAATGAATAAAGTGTGCCGCGACGAAGTCGTGAACACAGACCACAGGTTGTTTTGCCCTCTGGTACTTTTTCTTTTACTACTGAGTAAGTATCTTTATCAACGATGTAATACGGAATATTTAGCGTCTCAAAGTAATCAGGCAAAATGTGCTCAGGAAAACCAGGCTGCTTCTGATCAAGGTTTACCGCAATAACTTCAAATTTAATCGGCGCTGCTTTTTGTAAATTAAGCAAAATATCTAGCATTGCAAAAGAATCTTTACCACCACTGATACATGCCATAACAACATCACCGTCTTCGATCATGTTATAATCAGTAATCGCGGTACCAACATGCCTTCTTAGACGCTTTTGAAGTTTATTAAATTCAAGAGTTTCTTTTCTAGTATCAGTTTGATTCATTTGCTCTGCTCATACAGGCTTTAGTAAGCCATGTTTCATAGTAAAAAGTTCGGCGTGGATTATACGGACTTTTTGAGCGAGTTGAAATGATTAGCGTGGGATAATTAAAACGCTTCACTTGTAGAGATACCACGTAAAGCAAAGCGCTGTGGGAATAGACTCAAAGATCTATGAATTTATAGGCTGAAAGCTTTAATTTTCTGACTTCTGCAAACTTACTTCTTATTTATTTTACTGTGCATTTATAACGGGAAGCTGTACAAGCAAGATCAGGCCAGTCATCTCTACCCCAGCAATACTTATCATTTCTAAGTGGTTTTAGATGCCAAACTACTGGCTTGCCCTTATTATCTAAACGAGTTTCATTTTCAAGCTGCACACGGACTAAATTTTTCTCTGCTGAGAGAATATTATAAACGAAGGTTTTTCTCGCTTCAGACTCAGAAATATAGCCCTGTTCGTCATATGAGATTTCTAATGTGTTGTTTTTGAAAGCTACGGTATGAAAATTAGCTTCACAAACTGGGCTATTTGTAGACTGCCATGAGCCTTGCAACTTAGTTTGCATTTCTTGGTTGATAAGTGAATGACTACTACATGCTGAACATAGCAGTAAAATAACAAAAATAGACGCTAAAGGTTTCATTAAGATGTTTTAAGTCCCTGAAAAATTGACATTTAGCATAACTAGAATCGTAAAAATGTCCAGCGATACGCTTAATAAAAACAAAGGGCACAATAGCCATGTGCCCTTTGTTAACTTTAAGCGCTTTTAGTTTTAGCTTTTTTATTCTTTGCCAATCGTTTGGCACGTTTTATAGCCGATTTTTTCGACGCATTTTTCTGCGCAATTTTTAACACTTTAGCCTCTTTTAATTGCTTTTTTGCTGCTTTAAAGCGCTTTTTAGCATTTTCAGCTAGGTTCTCAGCTTCGCTGGCACACTCTACAGCTGCTTGTGCTTTTAATGCTGCATCTTTTGCAAGTTCAGTGGTTCTTGCCACTTCTTTTTTACTCTTTTCAAGAATTTTTTCGAGCTTAGCAAGACGTTTCTCAAATACTGACTGTGAATTTTGCATAATATTCTCCTTCACTGGCGTATAGACATGCGGGTAGGTTCGGTAACAATAAGCGAGTCGACACAATTTACTACATCGTGATCTTTCTCCGGGTAATCTAAACAACTTAAGAAGTGGCGCATACAGTTGATTCTCCCGCGCTTTTTATCATCAGAACGAATTTGTGTCCAAGGTGCATCCTTAGTATGGGTATGAAACATCATGGCATCTTTGGCATCACTATAATCATGCCATTTAGCCAGTGATGCCATATCAACTGGGCTTAGCTTCCATTGTTTGAGTGGGTCGTTTTGGCGCGATTTAAAGCGTCTAAATTGCTCTTCTCTACTGACCGAAAACCAATATTTAAATAACTTAATACCGCTATTCACCAACATACGCTCAAGTTGAGGTGTTTGACGCATAAACTCCAAATATTCGTGATCATCGCAAAACCCCATTACCTTCTCAACACCGGCTCGGTTATACCAAGAACGATCGAAAAGTATGATTTCACCCTTAGTAGGTAAGTGGTTAATGTAACGCTGGAAGTACCACTGATCTCGCTCTCTAGTAGTTGGCTTTTCTAAGGCCACCACGTGTGCCCCGCGAGGATTTAAATGCTCCATAAAACGCTTTATAGTGCCACCTTTACCTGCCGCATCTCGACCTTCAAATAAAATCACAATTTGTTGTTCGGTCTCTTTGGCCCAACCTTGCATTTTTAAAAGTTCGATTTGCAATTCGTGTTTATGGCGCTCGTATTCAATCACGTCCATTTTTCGTTTATACGGGTATTTACCGTCAGCATTCCACTTTAAGCTTTGGTTTTTAACATCTAGATCAAAAACCACATCCTGTTTAGCATTGTGTTCGGATAAATTCTGCTGTTTTACTGATACAGGTTCGACATTGACTGTCTGCATAACGACTCCTATTAAACTATAACTACCTATATTGAGAACTTTATAGTTTTACTTTAAGCCAGTTATAGCTAAGTAACTTGATCTAAATCTATATTTTCATTCCTTAAAAATTCATTTAAAAATAGAAAGTTAGCACTTAATAATTAAGTAAAGATCAGGCTAGCAATATACAATCAAGTCTTTTTTCTATAATAAAAAACAACCAGAGAACACTAATACATTCCGACTATTTCTATGTTTCAAAACACACTGAACCTTAAATACACAGCAATACAAATAGTTAGGAAAAATATGAATCAAGGGAATAATTTAGAGCAAAGAAACAGTCATAGTAATTGTACTAACTACGATGAATTTACAATTTTGTTCATACGTCTAAATGCTGAGATAAACTTTTGAAAAAAGAGACAAAATAACTATCTGTTTAACAACAAAAAAGGACCTAATTAAGGTCCCTTTTGTCGAAGTTTAAACGCTTTTAGCCAATATATAGTCGCTATTTAACAATCCAAGGTGTGGCGCTGATAAGCTCAGCATGACTGTTTAACACTGTGTTATCGTCTTGCCAGTCATCTGTTACTTTTATTGAGCAACGCTGCTCTTTACAGCTAACCCCATTTGCCGAGATAGCGTCTTGGCCATTAAATTTAAGTACAACACCTTGTTGTTCAGGCAGCAAAAACCACATTAATTTGCTGACAAAAAAGCCCGACAAATCAGATAACAGCTCGTCAAATTCTTCATTTAACGTATATAAGTTCGCTTTACTGAGTTCAAAATCTGCCAAATCAGTCGCTTCAATTTGTAACTTTAATTGGCATTCATGTTTTGGGTTTTCTGGTTGAACAACTATTACGGCTTTATCTGTATCAAGCTGCTTATCAAAAGGTAAAAGTAACTGAGCCTTATCTGTATAAGTTAAGTCAAACTCTTGTTTTTCTGTAATTATTTTACCTGATTTAATTGTGCATACTTCGTTGCTAGCAATATCAGACAAATAAAAGTTAACTTGAGCGTATTGAAATTCGCCTTTATTAACAACTTTCAAACGATCGTAAAAGCCATCATAGGCAACAACAAATTCAGTTGCTGCGGCTTTAGAGGAAACCGCGCTTAGCGCAACCGCGATAGTTGCGACTTTTAACCATGGAAGGAGTTTATTCATCAAAGTAAGCTCTATTTTGATTTATCATAGTGTTTAATTCATCAATATATGCTTCACGGCGCTCAGAGTATGATAACAAACCTTGTGTTAACTTGGTTGCTTCTATAGGTTTTTGCTGGCGACGTAAATCGGCACGAATTAATCGTAAATCTTTATACGCAGCATGGGTATTAATATTTTTAAAATATGAGCTTACAGCAGCACGTACCGATTTAAATGCTGTCACTTCATGGGCCGCTTCGTTAGCACGGCGACGAGGAACCATGCCACAACCCTTTTTGTAACACCATTGACCGAAAAAGTTTAAACCAATCCGTGCAAAGCGTGACGTGCCCCATGCTGATTCATTTGCTGCTTGCATTAGCGCAAGCTCTTTAGGAATGATATCAACTCGACGTAGTGCTTGGGTAAGCGATAAAGTGTCAATAGTGTTAGGCAACTTGTAGCTGGTAAGAATTTTTTTAATATCTGACTTTTGCTTGCTCGTAAGCGGCTCATTGTACTCAAGCATCATGCGCGCAATTTCTAGTTTAGCTCGCTGCTGTAAAATTTTTTTATTTTCGGCCTCAACATGTGGGCGAATGAAATCAAAAAAAGCATGTTTCTTCTCTTTTACATCAGTAAATGCTGCAAAGTCAGGCAGTTTTACATTATGTAATGGTTTTTCTTTTTTGATTACGCGCTGGGTTCCGGTAGGCGTGCTCTGAGTTTGTTCAGATTCTTCAACTGTCACTTCTTTTTCGATAAATGGCGAAAATAACGCCCATGCAAAAAAAGCGGTTAATAAAGCTCGAAAAACGTACTTAAGCATGTATTCTCTCAAATAAACTACTACTCATGTGCGGTTAACTCACGCACACACAAAGGCGAAGTATACCAAAGCAGATGATTTTTAGCGAATTCAGCACTATAAAACCACCCATAAAAGGGACAAACTATTGACGTAACAGTGTAGTTTGCTCGCAATTTTCAAGCGCTTGCGTATACTGAAAAGTAAGCAAACAAGGAATAGGAAGGTTATTTTTATGTGCCAATCTTGGCAAGCTCGCATTATTAATCAACAAAAATATCGTCCAAACGATAACCGCTCAGCTTGGCAGGTTGACCGCTCTCGAATCATACACGCCGCAGCATTTAGGCGTTTGCAGGCCAAAACTCAGATTATGGGTATTGGCTTAAATGATTTTTATAGAACTCGTCTTACTCATTCTTTAGAAGTTGCCCAAATTGGCAGTGGTTTATTACGCCATTTGAAAAAGCAGCACCCTGAATTTACGAATTTTCCTAGCGGTAGTTTACTCGAAACCTTATGCCTTGCTCATGATATTGGCCACCCTCCTTTTGGTCATGGTGGTGAAATAGCATTAAATTACATGATGCGCGATCATGGTGGCTTTGAAGGTAACGCGCAAACACTTAGAATTGTCTCTAAGCTTGAGCCCTATTCAAATGGCTATGGCATGAACTTAACCAGGCGCACCTTGTTAGGTTTTATTAAATACCCAGCCTTCATTGATGATTTGTGGCACAGCATTCCACCTTTGAGCGAGCAGCGTAGCTTTATTAAAGCTGACCATTGGCGACCAGCTAAGGGGTTATACACCGACGATAAAGATATTTTCGACTGGATCATGGAGCCACTGTCTAATAACGATAAAGCACTGCTGAGCAGTCATTATAAGGTTGATGAATTTAGAGCCAAAACCCACTATAAATCGATAGACTCAGCAATTATGGAATTAGCTGACGATATTGCGTATGCCGTTCATGATTTAGAAGACGCTATAGCAACAGAGGTTTTAACGTTGGCTGATTGGCAAAATCATGCCCTTGTACAACTACAAGAGCTTGACTCTGCGTGGCTAACCACTCATTTAAGCTCGATAACCGCCAGACTCTTTTCTCATCACGAGTATGAGCGTAAAGACGCCATTGGTGAGTTGGTAAACACCTTTATTATTAACGCTCAGTTAGTTGTACAAAACGCAGATTTCGAATCTGAAATATTACAGTACACGGTGAGTCTTCCAGATGAATTTGCCGAAATTCTTAACGTGCTAAAACATTTTGTTTTTAAACGTTTGATTCGCGAGCCGAAGATGCAGCAAGTGGAGTTTAAAGGGCAAAACCTGCTGATTGAATTATTTAGTGCTTTTGCCAGCGACCCAATGCGCTTATTACCAGAAACAACGCAAGAAATGTGGCTAAATGCGCACCAACAAGGCGATAATGCGATGCGCATAATCTGTGATTATTTGTCAGGAATGAGTGACGAATACGCCTACAAAACCTATCAGCGTTTGTTTTTGCCCTCTGCTTAAGTAATTTTTGAACACTATTTGATAGTGTTCTAAAATTAAGCAGGTTATTAATAAATAATCGCACTTCTTTAGATGCATTCTATTTAACATGGATTGAAATAATGCTCAAAAAATACCTGCTCATCAGTGCAGCTGTTGCAAGTTCATTTGCTTGCTATAGCGCAGAAACACTTCCAGATCCGCTTCTCGAAGAGCGCGGCATAATAATTAAAGATGCAACCCACTTTGATTGGATACGGCTTAATTCTGGCGAATGGCTCAAAGGCGAGCTTGTCTCTTTGTACGACAAAGAAGTTGAGTTTGACAGCGACATTCTTGATACATTAATGATTGATCGCGAAGATATCTATATGATTATTTCAGATCGCCATCATACGGTTCGCTTTAACGATGGCAATGAGCTCAGTGGTACACTTAATATATCGGGCGGTTATGTAAAAGTTGGCGAACAAGACGCTAAATACCGTTATCGCGATTTAGTCTCAATTGCTCCCTCAGTTGAAAGCGAACTCAGTGCATGGACTGTAAAGTTATCCATGGGTGCAGATTTGGCCCGTGGAAATACTGACCAAACTGAATATTCTATTAAAGCTGACATAAAGCGCCGTACTGCTTCAAGTCGATTTTTATCTGAGATTTTAGGCTATCGCACTACCAGTGATGATCAAATTACTAAAAACAATATTCGTGCTAACGGTACATTTGACTGGTTTTACACACAAAAAATGTACTACCGCCCTATTTTCTTTGAATACTATCGTGACCCGTTCCAAAATATCGCCAATAAATACACTGTCGGCGCCGGTGTTGGTTATTATGTGATAGATACCGACAAAACAGAATGGGATTTTACAGCGGGTCCCGCGTACCAAAAGACTCAATTCGATACAGTAGCTGCAGGGGAAGATAAGAGTAATTCGTCAATGTCTTGGTTTATATCTACAAATTATGAGTTAGAAGTCACCAAGAAAATCGATTTTTCATTAAATTATCGCTACCTAACTGCAAGCAGTGATGCTGGCGGTGACTCACAATATGCTTTGGCTGCGTTTGAATTTGAAATCACAGATGATATCGATTTTGATGTGTCATTAGTTTGGGATTACCTTGCCGACCCGATTGCCGATGAAAACGGTGTAGTACCAGAAAAAGAAGATTACAAAATGATTTTCGCTTTGGGTATCGATTTATAATATCAATTCGCTTGATCGATACAAAAACGCCGAGCTAAGCTCGGCGTTTTTAATTTTAGTTAAGTAATATATACATTACCTTATAGCGATTTAACACCCATGTTGTATAGAGTAAAGCCATAAATATCAGCGTACTGATCGATGATCTTACTGGTTGGTGTTCCTGCACCGTGACCAGCATTTGTTTCAATGCGAATAAGATACGGGTTTTGTTTCGCACCTTTGTCTTGTAGCTCTGCTGCAAACTTAAAGGAATGCGCAGGTACCACACGGTCATCATGATCCCCTGTTGTCACTAAGGTTGCAGGGTAGCTAACACCTTCTTTTACATTGTGAACTGGTGAGTAGCCTTTTAAGTAATCAAACATTTCTTTACTTTGTTCACTCGTACCGTAGTCATACGCCCAACCAGCACCGGCTGTAAAGGTGTGGTAACGCAGCATATCTAAAACACCTACAGCAGGAAGCGCAACTTTAAATAGCTCAGGGCGCTGTGTCATAACCGCACCAACTAATAAGCCACCATTTGAGCCACCACGTACCGCTAAGTAATCAGGTGAGCTGTATTGTTTTTTGTTTAAGTACTCAGCCGCAGCAATAAAGTCATCAAATACATTTTGTTTCTTAAGCTGTGTACCATTTACATGCCATTCTTTACCATATTCGCCACCACCACGAATATTAGCAACAGCATAGATGCCACCGTGCTCAAGCCACGCCGCTACTGTAGGGCTATAACTTGGTGTTAGACTTACGTTAAAGCCACCATAGCCATATAAAATAGTCGGATTTTTACCGTTAAGCTCAGTGCCTTTTTTGTACGAAATAATCATCGGAACTTTGGTGCCATCTTTTGATGTATAGAACACTTGTTCAGAGATATATTCTTCGCTATTAAATTTAGCGCCCGACTTGCGGTACACATCAGACTTACCTGATTCAACATCAAACGAGTAGGTATTGCCTGGTGTAGTGTAATTCGTAAATGAGTAATACAGTGTTTGTGCATCGTGCTTGCCACTAAAGCCATATGCAGTACCTACACCTGGCAGGCTGATGTCACGCACCAATTTACCTGATTTATCGTATTGTTTTACTTGCGAAATCGCATCAACCATATACTTAGCAAAGAAGTAGTCACCGCCTTTCGAAATGCTAAGTACATTGTCAGTTTCAGGGATTAAATCTTGCCAATTTTCAGGGCTTGGATCAGCAGCATCAACAGTCACTACACGCATATTGGGTGCGTTTAAGTTAGTCACCAAATACAATTTCGAGCCGTCATTATCAATAATTGAGGTATCTGAGTCAGTGTTATCTAAAATCGTCACTAACGTGCTGTCAGGCTTAGTTAAATCTTTGATAAACAGTTTATTACCTGATGTTGAAGTACTTGCAGCAATAATTAAATAACGATTATCACGGGTCACATCAGCACCAATATAACGATGTTTCTGTGCCTCTGTGCCACCATAAACTAATTGATCATCTGCTTGTGCCGTGCCTAACTTATGGTAGTAAACTTTATGTTGATCTGTTTTTGCAGACAGCTCACTACCTTTTGGCTTATCGTAGCTCGAATAATAGAATCCTTCGTTGCCAAGCCAAGAGATACCGCTGAATTTTACATCGACTAATGCTTCTTCAATTGGTTGTTTAGTCGCTGTATCAATAATGATAATTTTACGCCAGTCACTGCCGCCTTCAGAGATTTGATAAGCCGCTAAAGTGCCATCTTCTGTGAATGTTAAGCCCGACATTGAAGTTGTGCCGTCACTACTGAAGGTATTAGGATCTAAGAACACCTCAGCTTCAGAGTCGCCTTTTTTACGATAAACTACGTACTGATTTTGCAGACCATCGTTTTTATAAAAGTAGGTGTACTCACCCTCTTTAAATGGCGCTGTGACTTTTTCGTAGTTCATCAACTTTTCAAGCGTAGTTTTTAGCTCATCGCGATACGGAATATTTTTTAGATAAGAAAAGGTAACGTCATTTTCGGCTTTAACCCACTGGGCTGTTTCGTCGCTCATATCGTCTTCTAACCAACGGTATGGATCGGCTACTTTCTCACCGAAGTACTCGTCAACAACATTGCCTTTTTTAGTTTCTGGATAATTCACAGCAGCTTTAACCTCTGCAGTTTTCACTGTTTGTTCTGTTTTTGTTGGGGTAGACTCACCGCAGCCCGCCAATGCAACAACAATCGCACATGCTAGTGTTTTCTTGATCATAATAAATTTACTTTTAGTTATTGTTAATAAAATGAAAGTAAAATTAAAGCATTAGAATGTCTAGTAATTTGCGGTTAAACACCGGAAGTGCTGTAAACCAATGTAAAAACAAAAAAGCCACGTAGTAACGTGGCTCTTCAAAGCATGTATTTGCTCAGCGATTATACTTTTGTTAACCAGCCATGAGTATCTGCTGATTTACCCCATTGAATATCATTCAATGCTTGGCGTAATTTTGCGACTTTTTCACCCGGCTCACCCGACCCCACTTTAAACTCTTGGTTGTTATGAATAAGTGTGCCAACCGAAGTAAGTACCGCAGCAGTACCTGATAACGCAGCTTCAGTACCTGGTTTAGCGGCTCTTTCTAGTAACTCAGACACAGTAAAGTTACGCTCAGATACTGTCATACCTAAATCTTTAGCAATCGTTAAAATACTATTACGTGTTACACCGTGTAAGAATGTGCTATCAAGTGCTTTTGTGATGATTTCATCACCATCAATTAGAATGAAGTTTGCAGCACCAGTTTCTTGTACATCACCACCAGGGCAGAATAAAATTTGATCTGCTTGATGCTCTGAGCGAGCTTCTAAGATTGGACCTAATGCACTTGCGTAGTTACCACCACTTTTAACCATACCCATGTGTGGTGCACAGCGCATGCCATCTTCTTCAAGTAATACACGTAATGCTGTAGCACCACCAGCAAAGTAATCACCCACTGGCGAAAGTAATACATACAGTAGTGAACTCATTGACGGTGCAGCCGCTTTACCAATAGCCGCTTCTGTACCAATGTGAGTTGGGCGAATATACATAGACCCCGGTGGTGTTGGTGTTTCGTCTGCGTATTCTTTTACAATGTCTTTGATCATTTGCTCAAGCATGCCTTCGTCAAAGTCAGGTAAGTTTAGTAACTTAGAGCTTTGTTTCATACGAGCAATGTTAGCATCCATACGAAAGATATAGACCGAGCCATCTTCGTGACGAAATGCTTTTAATCCTTCAAAACAGGTGCTTGAGTAATGTAATACGTGAGCACCCGCATGTAATTCGATTTTATCAGATGGGACCAGCGCACTTTCACTCCATGAGTTATCAGCAAAACGTGCTTGGATCATTTGTGGCATAAATACAGTACCAAATGCGGCCATTGTTGTTCTCTCTTGTTTGGACTACTTTTACCCCATTGTATGCTAATCCATCCCCGTTTAACCATAGCAAACTAGTGCCTTTTATCGATTAAAGTAATAATAATTCGACCATTTTGTACAAAAAATGCGCAACCCAAGTTGCGCATTGTTTACTGAGAATCATTCGCTAACAAATGACTATAAATTATCTGTAGTTCATTTTTGCTGTGAGGCGATTAAAAAAGCCCGGGAAAAAACGCTTGATAGTCGGTGCTAAACCACTAATACCTTCACCAATAACAACTTCATCTTTCTCGGCTTCAATGGCTTTGATCATTTTTGCAGCGGCTTTTGCCACATCCATGCCGTTTTCTATTGATTGTTCTGGTTTATTTTGCGGTTTACCTTGGCCATCTAACGAATTATGCGCAATGGCTGTTTTAATTGAACCCGGGCAAATAGTCAGGCAATTCACATTTTTATCGGCTAATTCTGCCCTTAAGCAATCCATAAAGCCAACAACTGCATACTTAGAACCCGAATACCCAGTTCTGAACTTTGAACCGACTTTACCCGCTACACTGCTAATTGATACCACCATGCCCATACCTTGCTTCACCATCTGTGGTACGACCGCCTTAGTTAAAGCAATTAAACCAAAATAGTTTACTTCCATCAGTTGGCGATAAACCGTAAATTCGTTTTCTAAAAATAGACTACGCTGCGACACCCCACCGTTATTGATAAGCACATCAATGCGGCCAATTCGCTCGATCACTGCTGGCATATCTTCAAGTAAGGCTTCGGGCTTTGCCAAATCAAGGGCGACCACATGATGATTACCGCCGAGTCTAGTATTAAGAGCGTTGAGTTTTTCCTCATTTCGGGCAGACAGTACTAGCGTTGCCCCTTTTGCCGCCAATTGCTCACAAAGTGCCTCACCAATTCCAGAAGATGCCCCAGTAACCCAAACTGTTTTACCATTTAATTGCATGTGTGTTCCTTATTATTGTTGTTATGCTTTATTAGGCCCTGCATGTTGTTCGATATGATCAGCAATATCTTTATAAAAACCAAGCATAATCAAGAACTCTGCTAATACAAATAACGGCCCTATGACCAAACCAATTAAATCATCAACAAAGGCTGGCTTTTTACCTTCAAAATAGTGACCAATAAACTGAAACACCCAACCAACCACGAAACTGCCAATGCTGACAGTTAGCCATAACTCTGTTGAAAGCGACACCACAGGCTCAGCAGCAATGCTTAACAAACTTAAGCATACAGCCATAATTAACCCCATAGATAAGCTAAGCATTAAGTAATAAAGACAGGTGAGCGCAATTACCACGGTTGCCAAGGAGATAACAGCAGGCTCTGAGATAAGCGTGACGCGTTGTAATAAACAAATAATTGCAAACACAATTAATGGGATGCCGATAAAGTGAGTGACAATATTGCGTTTAGAACGGTGATAAAGGGCGTAATTTGTCAGTTGTTGTTTTAATGTTTTCATTGTTTTTCCTGCCAAAACTGTGTTCAAAATTCAGATTAGCAGAAAATTCACCAACAAGAATGTCAACTAGCCGACATTTAAAGTTGCTAGCTTAAAATCACACATTAAACCAGCGCATCAATAACTTTGCCTTTTTCAGCTTCTGGCTGCATATCCATGCGTTCGCGACCTTTTTGATACTCTTCATCGAGCATCGCTTGCAGCTCATTCATTTTTTCTTGCAGTGCTTTAGTATCGGCACCTTGTTGTTGCATTTGTTCGGCAAGTTTTTCTATTTGCGCTTTTATTTCGTCAATTTTCTCTTTATCAACCCCGAGTCGCTGATAAACCAAAGCTTCTTGAGCTTGTGCTAAAAAAGAGCTGGGCTCAGGCTGCTTTTGTAAAAGTTGTTGTGCTGAAGATGCTGGCGTATGCATGGCTTTCACACCCTCAGTGCGAGCCGTTTGCGACAGCTTAGCAGCAGCCGAAGCGTGATAAGGGTTATATTGATTATGAAATGTAATTGCCACAAGTTGTCTTCCATTTAAGCTTGATTACAACCTTGTAGCAATTTTAGTTCCAAACTAGCATTGAGATTGCAATTTATCGATATCAATAATCTCAATCGTTTGATATTTAAGGTTAATAATTGAGTCAGCTTGCAGGGATTGTAATATTTGGTTAATGGTTTGCCGTGTTAAATAGGTCATATCGGCAAGTTGTTGCTGGGTAAGCGGCAAACAGCTTTGGTGTGACGATTGAAAAAGCATGCATAACCGCTTACTCACCTTTTGCTTTGCTGTAAGGAGTGCGTGATCTTCTAATGAGTCAAACAGGTTTCGCACTTTATTGGTAAGCAGCAGCCCAAAGTCATGCCAATAAGCGGGATGCTCTTGTAATAACTGAGTTAATGCCCGCTCAGGTACGTGTAAAAGTCGTACCGCAGTTTGAGCATACACATCGTGGGTGCGTTTACCACCATCAAACAGAGCCACTTCACCAAACCACATAGCACCGGTTACAAAACTGAGCACCGCTTCTTTGCCTTGGCTATTGACCCCAGAAACTCTAAGCACACCATTAATAACACAATACAGACCGGTATTTTCATCACCACGCAAAAACAATGCATCACCCGCATTTAAGGTGATTAATTTAGCATTTTTTACTAGCTTGTCCCTAAATAATTGTGTGCGATTTTTAAACCATTTGTCTTGGTTAATTACCGAAAGGTATTGTTCATTCAAGTGTTTATCCTTTACATTGGTGTAGTGTGCATATATCCAAGCCACCTCAAAATGCAGAATTCAGCGTTTAACAGGTTGTTTGGATATCCAAATAATAAAAGGATACGGGATGTTAAACAAACTACTTTCGACCAGCCTACTTCTCAGTGCTATTTCTACCCCTGCATTTGCGAGTGATATTAATTCTGAACTTAAATCTGCAAATAAAAGCGTCAGCGAAAAAGTCATTAAATGGCGCCGTCATTTGCATCAAAACCCAGAGCTTAGTAACCGTGAGTTTGAAACAGCTAAATACGTGGCTAAGCATTTACGTTCGTTAGGCCTTGAGGTTCAAACAGGTGTGGCACATACCGGTGTAGTTGCCAAACTTAAGGGGGGCAAAAAAGGTCCGCTTATTGCGCTACGTGCTGATATGGATGCATTACCTGTTAAAGAGCAAGTAGACTTACCTTTCGCGTCAACTCAAACAACAGAGTACAAAGGCAATACCGTTGGCGTGATGCATGCCTGTGGTCATGATAACCATGTGGCTATTTTAATGGCAGCCGCTGAGTCTTTAGTAAAAATTAAAGACCAGCTCGCGGGTGATATTCTGTTTGTCTTCCAACCTGCTGAAGAAGGTGCTCCTGATGGCGAAGAAGGCGGTGCAGAGCTTATGCTTAAAGAAGGCTTATTTAAAGAAAAGCCAGAAGCCGTATTTGGTTTACACGTAACCAGCTCTCTTAATACCGGACAAATTGGTTTTCGTGAAGGGCCGCTAATGGCCAGCGCCGATAAATTTACTATCACAGTAAAAGGTCGCCAAACTCACGGTTCTCGCCCTTGGAATGGGGTTGACCCAATTGTGGCGTCATCACAAATTATTATGGCAACACAAACCATCGCTTCTCGCCAAGTTGATGTGACCAAAGCGCCTTCTGTGGTTTCATTTGGTGCCATTAATGGCGGTGTGCGTAACAACATCATCCCTGATCAAGTTGAAATGGTGGGCACAATTCGTACCTTTGACCAAGAAATGCGTGCTGACATTAAAAAACGTTTAGCTAAAACCGCTGAGATGGTAGCTGAATCAGGTGGTGCAGAAGCACATGTTCACATTGATCATGGTTACCCAGTAACAGTGAACGATGTTGAATTAACCAAGAAAATGACACCAACACTTGCTGGTGTAGTTGGTAAAGAAAACCTGATCACAACGCCACTTATCACAGGTGCCGAAGACTTTAGTTACTACGCCTTAGAAACACCAGGCATGTTCTTTTTCTTAGGTGTCACACCAAAAGGTCAAGATGCAGTTACAGCACCAAGTAACCATTCACCACACTTTTTTGCAGACGAAAAAGCTTTACAGCTAGGCGTAAATGCAATGACACAATTAGTGGTTGATTACCTTAAATAAGCGGATTGAGATAATCACTAATCCTGCTGGCGGGTGACATCATTACCCGCCCTATTTTCTTAGCTGTTCAGCATCAATAAAGCTCATTTTGCTAGGGTTAACTTACTAATAGGTAAGGAAGCCCCATGACATCAGAATACTTTCATTTTTTAAGCATTATCGGTGTAGCGTTTTTTGCTATTTCTGGCACTTTGCTGGGCCATGAAAAAAGTGTCGGTGGTTTTGGTGTGGTGGTTGTTGCCACAGTTACCGCCTTGGGTGGTGGAACACTTCGAGACATATTGCTTAACAAACCGGTATTTTGGATAGCTCAGCCCGATTATTTGTACGCAACTTACATAGCCATATTCGCGTCTATTCTATCAATTCGTCACTTACCCGATTTAAGTAACACCACCATGCTATTAATGGATGCTGTAGGGATGGCTATTTTCAACATTATTGGTATCGAAAAGGCACTGATTGGTGGCTCAGATATGATTGTTGCCATCACCATGGGCATGACCACGGGTATTTTTGGTGGCCTGATGCGTGATGTGATCTGTAGAGAAGTGCCTCTGGTAATGGGCGAAGAGCTCTATTCAACCGCTTGCTTATCTGGCGGGTTAACTTACGCGGCTTTATTCACCCTTGAGGTGAGTTATATTTGGTGCATTCTTGGCGCATTCGCTGTGACGGTCTGTTTAAGATTAGGCGCCATACACTTTGGCTGGCAACCTAATCTGTTTCGTAAAAGCAGCTTTAAGCGCTCTTAGCAAGTCATATAAATACAGCCATCGAGTGGCATGTCCGCTGGATACTGGGTTTGTATAAAACCCAGTTTTTCATAGGCTGTTTTAGCAAAGGTATTGTGGCTATACACAAACAACGACAAGCTATCACACTGCAATTGCTGTTTGCCCTGCTCTCCTAGTAAATTTATCAACACTTTTGCAAGACCTTTACCACGTTCACTTGGCGCGATAACTAGCCGCCCTAAATGGCAACGACCTTCACGTAAATAGTATTGACCAAACCCTAACATGCAGCCTTCGTCATTAACCAACGCGAAGGAATTCAGCGCATCTAGGTTTAAATCATTCTTAAAGCTTTGCGTATCAAATGGATAATTAAAAAATGGCCCAGACCAAATACGCAGTTCAGCCTCTGAGTTAAACCAACCCATTAACTCGTTGAGTTGGTCACTCGTTACTTTAACTAGCTTCATGTTTTAACCTATCGTATAAACCCGATGCACGAGTAACAGATTTATTCATCGCCATGAGCAATACATTTTTATCGGCCACCAGCTCAAATGTGGTTTTCGCGCGGGTGATCCCCGTGTAAACCAATTGTCTGTTAATGCCCTGATTAGCCTGTTTTATTGGCGGTAAAATCATCGCTGTGTAAGCAAATTCAGAGCCTTGCGACTTATGAATTGTCATGGCATACACTTTGTCGTGAGCAGGTAAGCGTGCGGGCGAAAAGGCACGAATATTTTCTTGTTCATCAACAAACATGGCTTTTAACTGACCTTGCTCATCGTGCATTAAAATACCTATGTCGCCATTAAACAGTTTTAGTTGGTAGTCGTTTTGGCTGATCATAATTGGCATACCCACGTAATGCCTTTGATATGGCGAAATTAAACCTTGTTGAGCCAGTGCTTTTTCAATACGCTGATTAAGGCTATTTACACCGTAATCTCCCTCTCTTACGGCAGCTAGCAACTGATAATGCGAAAATGCCTTATGCACACTGGCAACACTTGCCCCTTGCTGGATAAGCTGCAAATAATCGTGATATTGCAACGCCGCTTGTTGCACAAATTGCTCAATCGGTTTACTAATTACGCTGTAATTAAGTTTAAGGTCTTTAAAGCCACCTTGATTAATCGTTTGCTCAACATAGCCCAGTAAGCCACTGTTATTGGTATTTACAGCTTGTGCTAATTGACCAATGCCGCTGCTGCCATCAAAACGATAACTTTGCTGTAAAAACGCAATACAATCGTTAAGTACAAAATGACTGCTCGCCGCAGGTATCTCGCTCTGATTATTAAAACAAACGCGATTAAGCTGCGCTGCTCTTTCACTGCTGTAATCAGGCATTTTGCCAAGCTCTAACCCTTGGCATAGGTCGCTAAGAATACTGCCCGTATCAACCGAGGCTAATTGGTCTTTATCACCCAGTAAAATAAGCCTTGCATGGCTCGGTAATGCCTCGATTAGTTTTGCCATAAGCGATAAATCAACCATCGACGCTTCATCAATGATAAGTACATCTAAATGCAGCGGATTACGCTTGTTATGGCGAAACTTATTGGTATGTGGAATAACGCCCAGTAAACGGTGAATCGTTTGCGCGCTGTCAGGAATAAGTGGCGCGATATTATTAGGGATCATACTAAGCTTTTGTTTTGCCCCTAAAATCGACTCGGTTAAACGCGCTGCCGCTTTACCTGTTGGTGCAACCAGCTTTATTGTTAACGGTGCACTGGCATACAAAGATTGTAAAATGGCCAGTAACTTAGTTACTGTGGTAGTTTTACCTGTACCCGGGCCGCCAGTGATAACACTAAAGCCTTTAGTTGCAGCAATCGCACAGGCTACTTTTTGCCAGTTTAATGTTTTAATAGGATCGCTTGGGTTGGGTGTATGTTCACTGCTAGGAAAATACACCTCAAGTAATCCCGTTAATGCGGCTTCATCAAGGGTGAGTTCTTTCGTTGCTAAATGATGTAAGCGCGAAGCCAGTGTGGTTTCGTACTCTGCCAATCGGGCAAAATAAAGTTTATTGGCAAACAATAGCAGTGGTTTGTCGTCCCCTACGCAATCAGCATTGACTAGTTTATTAACAGCCTCATTAAGGCCAAATTCCATAGCAAACGGGGTTAACACATCAGGGGCTGCGATGCTGGCATCAGCTAAGCTTTGCTGTTTGATTTCAAACGGATTTTGCCAGTTTATATTCGCAAGCTCTAAACAACTGTGCTGACTTTGCTGCGCAGCCGCAAGTAATAAAATCAGGTAAAAAACTTCACTGTGCGCTGCTTCGTTATTCTCTACCAGTGTTTCTGTGCCAGTCAATAGCTTTGCGAGTTTCACATCAACTAAGCGAATACGTTTTGCCTCTAGCAAATAACTCAGTAAAGGCTGTGTTTTAAGTTCTGTGGCAGGCAACACTGAATCGCTTTGGGCATGTTGTGCTGGTTGTTCTGGCTGCTTATTCATTGGCTCGTTTGGCTCATGGTAATCAAAGCCGAATGTCAGTTGACTCATAGCATGGCTCCTTGTGCGAATAAGCTATCAAGCTCAGTTATTTGCTGTTTTGTTAGCTGATTAAAATACACCCCTTGCCCTTCGCTCATACCACGTAAGAAGGTGTAGTACACACCGCCTAAATGCGTGTCGCTATCGTAATCTTGAATACGTTGTTTTAATAAACGGTGCAGTGCCACGGTATAAATTAAATACTGCAAATGATACTGATGACTGGTCATGGCTTGCTCTAGTTGCTCATGTTGGTAGTCAGCCGCACTATTGCCTAAAAAGTTCGATTTATAATCAAGAATATAATACTTACCCTGCCAGCAAAATATTAAATCGATAAAGCCTTTAAGTAAGCCTTGCACCTCACTAAAATCAAGCTGTCCGGGTAAGTTAAAGTGCTTTACCAACACTTGGTTAAGCTTATCACTTGAGAGTGATAACAGCGGTAAGTTAAATTCCATTTCGACCAAACAGGTATCGGGCTCAAGTACTGATAAACTAAGCCCTTTATCGTTTAGTGGGCAATTCAGTGCAGCAAGGATCCACTGCTCGGTCATTTCCTGCCAGCTATCGTCAATATGGTATTTTTCGAATAACGTTTTGATCACTTTATCAAGGGCGTGGTCATCTTGCTCGCTGGCTGGGCGCGTTAACGCATAAGGGTCGGTAAAGTCTAATTGCTCAAATATTTCATGCAAACAACTACCCGGCTTTGCCCCTTTTGGGAAGCTGTAAGGTGTTAAAGCATTGGCATTTTGGGCTAAAAACTCATCTTTTTCATGGTCTTCATCACTGCGCCCAAGCTCAATATGGTCAGTATGCTTTTTAAGAGTCAAGCTACTAAAGCTGGTTGAGCGCCAATCACGCTGAATGTCTGCTTTAACAGTATTAACTTGGTAGGCTTGCTCACTGTCAGCACCAGCAAATGTTAACTTTTCTAGCTCATCCGCTTGGCTAAACGCCTCATAGTGCATATGCGCAGAGCCTTCACAAAATTGTTGTAACAACGCGCGCCATTCATCGCCCGATTTAATCTCTAACCCTGCAAATAATACGTGGCCAATGCTGGTACTTTGAATTCCAGGGCGAGCGCTACGACCTTGCGCAATGTTATACATACCCACAGAACAAAAATGCACGGCACGAGTCAGTGCCACATAAAGTAAACGTAAATCTTCAGCCAAGCGCTCTTGCTCTGCTTTTTGCATTGCGTCGTCACTTTTAGCAAGGTCATAAATCAACTTACCGTCTTTGTGGTAAAGGGCTTCTTTGCTTTCGCGATAGCCACAGGCAAACGGCATGAATACAATCGGGTACTCTAAGCCTTTTGAAGCGTGCATGGTGACAATTTTCACCAAATTAGCATCGCTTTCTAGGCGTACTTGCACCGCTTCACCATCTTGTTGACTAACTTTTTGCGCAAACCAACGCAGCAATCGATGGGTTCCCTCAAGCTCAATTTGCTTTTGCTGTAATATTTCCCCTAAATGGCGGAAATCGGTGAGCCAGCGTTCAACGTTGTAACCTAAACCTTGCCAACGCGCTGCAAGCTGATTATGGCTTAATAAACGCTCGAGCATCGCCATAGCGCCTTGTTTATGCCAAATGTGAGCAAGCTGAGCAAAAAAGTTTAAATGCTCTTGCCATGCACTTTCATTTTCGTGAAGTTCATAAATGTGGTTGTAACTTAAGCAAAACAATGGCCCGGCTAGCACACCACGCAGTAATGATTCATCATACTGTCCATGCAAGGCCGTTAAAAAGTTCAGTAAATGATGACTAAGCTCTTGGTTAAAAACACTATCTCGCGATAAATACACGCTGGCAATGGCGGCTTCTGCTAGTGCTGTTTTCATAAGCTGTGCTTCGTTTCGGTCACGCACTAACACACAGATATCGGCGGCAGTAAGTGGTACTCCTGCAATGGTTGCAGCGCCTGCATTAGCTTGCTTGAGTAGCTCAGTAATTTTTTTCGTATACTGCAAAGCCAGTGCCTGTTGAGCCACCCCTTTGCTGGTTGGCTTGTTGTGGGCTTCGGCGTACTCATCAACAAAAACCAAAAATTCAAACGAACTGGGCATTTCACCGTTTATTAAAAACGCTTTGTCTTGCTGTTTTCCTTTGGCATTAACCTTTTGAAATGGGATCGCATCGTTGTAAATAAAGCTATTAGCATTTTTAGCAAATAAGCGGTTTACACTATCAACAACCCCTTCACTTGAGCGGTAGTTGGTATCTAGGGTGTATTGCTTGCCCTCTGAAACGGCTTGTTTTGCGCCAATATAAGTAAAAATATCAGCACCACGGAAGCCATAAATAGCCTGTTTTGGATCACCTATCATGGCAAGCGTGGTGTTTTTAATGCCATAAATGCGGCTAAAAATACCATATTGAACTGGGTCGGTATCTTGGAATTCGTCAATCATGGCAACTGGAAATAAAGCCGCAATTTTTTCACTTAATGCTTGGCCTTGCTCACTTAAAAGTGCCTGATGCAAGTTACTCAGTAAATCATCTGGAGTAATAACGCCTTGCTCTTGCTTGCGTTTAACTAATGCACTTGCCACCCATTTAGCTGCGTATTGCACTATCGCAATATTCAAGCCGTTATTGATAAGGCTACTGAGTTTAGCCATTTCATCAAACTGAGCCAGCATTTCATGACTCAGCAAGCTGCCGTTTTTCTTGTAATTTGCAGGGTCGCTTAAATTCTCTGTGCTCCACACTTCGAACGAGTATTTACTGGTACCAAATACAAAAAATAGCTCATCATTGTTTATATACTCTTCAAGCGCAGCAAGGCTGTTTTTTCGACCTGGAGTTTTTGAGCCACTTAAATCAGACGCTTTTACGGCATTAATAAATTCACTCTCACGGCACGCCTTTTTAAATGCTGGTACTTTTGTCACAAAGTTGTCGCGCGCTTGCCATATTTCATCAAGGTCATACTCAGGGGTAATTGTTGCCCCTTGTTTATTGAGTAAACTCACCACCTGTGAATACAGTGACGCTGGCACACGGAAAATATCGGTAACTGCTTGCGTGCGCTCTTTTGATTGTGGGTAAACAAAGGCACGCCAAAAGTCATTAAGGGTTTCTTGAATAAGCTCACGCTCATCTAAAATAAACTCTAAGTTAAACGCCACGCCGGATTCAAAGGCATGTTGTTTCAGCATTCGCTGACAAAAACCATGAATGGTGAATATAGCGGCTTCATCCATCGACTTTGCCGCAGCGTCTAGCAAATCAAATGCGGCGTGTTTGTCAGTTACCTCGTTAATTATTTGCTCAATCAGCTCATCATCAGGCTTTTTACCAAGCAGAGCATCTCTGGCATTGATTATACGCGCCCGCACACGGTCTTTAATTTCTTGGGTTGCAGCCTCAGTAAAGGTCACCACCAGTATTTGCTCAACACTCAGCGGCGTATTCAATTGTTCATCTTCACCGGTCGCTTTTTGTAAGCCCAACAAATAACGTAAATACAAACCTGTGATGGTGTAGGTTTTGCCTGTACCGGCACTAGCTTCAATAAGGCTTTGCCCACACAGCGCCATACTCATTGGATTAAGCGTTTGCATGATCTGCCTCCTGTGCTAATTCAACGAGTGGCGATAACAGCAGCTCGCTCCATTTTATAAACTCTTCTTCACAGTCTTTGAGGCTTTTTATGGTTAAGCGAATGTATGGGTTCTCACCTTCACCTATGCCTATGTATTGCGGCGTGAATTTATTGTTTGCTTTGACCATGTCTTTATCTGTTTTTATGTACTCGTAACCACTGACCGGAAAAAACGCCACTGGACGAGTTAAAAGCGTTTCATAAAGCGAAAACCAATCGTTTAAATACTTGCGGGCATCGTCTTCTGACAAGGGTGAAAAACTAATTTGCTTGTCTAAACCAAGAATGAGGGTTTCAACAGGTTGCCCCATTATTTGCGCCGCTAAATGATGCACAAAGCCACGAATTACATCTTTTGCTTTAATACTGGCGGTGCGATAAAACACCTGTTTTTGACCATAAATATGATTTAACCAACCTTCTAATGTGGTATTGGCTATTTTAATATTTACTTCAACGGGTAATGCTTCATCACCTTGAATATGCGCTTTCACTTGCCCTGCAAGCGCATCAACTCGGTGCTGCATACTTTCAAACACAAGGTCGCCAACATGGGCTTGGGGTAATTCACCGCGCTGCATTATTTGCGCTTTATTAAGCGGTAGCTCTTGAATGCTCGCTTCGAGAATTTCGTCAAGGTAAAAGTAGCGGCGTAATGCATCTAAACTAAATGGCTCTTCATCTTTAGCGATATCGTTAAATTGCGGTAAGCGTAAACCCAAACTTTGCTGATAAAAGCTCTCGTGCGGCTGGCAAATACTGCGAATAAACTGAGTTAACTCAACACTGCTTTCTGGCTGTACACTAAGCGCTTGCTGAGGCTCAGGGTTAACAGGCTGAGTTGGCATCCACACAGGGTTATAGCTGTGTAATTGTGTGGCTAACGGTTTGTTTGCTTTTTGCTCGTCATCAGTTTGGCTTTTATTACCTTCTTTGTTAGTGGTCAGATAATAAGCCGAGTTAAATGGCTGTAAGTGCTGATAATTAATCAGCGCCTCTGGTAGCTTTAAGTGAGTGTCTTGATCAGCAAATTCAAAACTACGGGCTATGTATTCCAAAAGCTCGCTCACTAAAGTTGAGGGCATTCTTGGTTGGTTATCAAAACAAGAACGGCCAATATAACTGATGTATAAATTCTCACGGGCACTTAAAATCGCTTCTAAAAACAGGTAACGGTCGTCGAGCTTACGAGAGCGGTCGCCTTTTTGGCGTTTTGAGAAAGGCACTAAGTCAAAGCCGATTGGCTGAACGGTACGCGGGTAATCTGCATCATTTAAACCTAGCATGCACACCACTTTAAATGGCACCGCACGCATTGGCATCAACGTACAAAAGTTAACTTGGCCCACTAAAAAGCGCTGCCCTACGCCTTTTTCTTGAATACCTTGTTTAACCAAGTAACTAACAATACGCTGCGAAACAGCTTGTTGGTAATCGCCATTATCATAATGCTTAATCAGTGTATCGAGCACTTTTTGCAGTACTAATAAATCCCAGCTTTGTTCGCCTTCATCGCTGTATATATCGTTTAATAACTCTTTTAGAATATCTGCCTTTTCGTTAAGCAGTGCATCAGCTTGCAACTTAGTTTTATAACGGGCCAGTACATCAATAAATTCAATAAGTTTATTTAAGGTATTCAGTGCCATACCTTCAACTTCATCGGCACTGTAAATCCCCGAAAACGGCAATTGCTCATCACGTTGTGCAACACCTAATAACAAGCGGTTTAGGCCATGTTGCCAAGTATTTAAATCTATTGCGGGTAAGCCAAAACTGTCTTTGTGGGCTGCATCTAAGCCCCATTTAACGCCAACACGCTCAAGCCAAAAACCAATTTGCTCATATTCATGGGATTCGAGGTTAAACTTCTCGGCAATTTGTGTGACTTGCAGTAAATCAAGAATGTCAGACACACCAAAGCGTGAGTAAGGTAAATCGGCTAAACTAGCAAACGAGCTAAGTACTGGTTTTTCTTGCTCTATCGCTAAATCGGCTAACGCATAAGGAATAAAACGTCGCCCTTCGGCACCACCAAACACCGCCTCAATATACGGGCTGTATGTGCCAACATCTGGCATCATTACAATAATATCTTTTGGTGTTAGCGCTTTATTTTCATTGAATAAATTGAGTAAGTAATCATGTAGCCGTTCTACTTCACGAAGTGGCGTGTGACAATCGCTCAGCACAATGCTGGTATCGTCTGCCTGAATTGGCAACTTGCCTTCGTCATTAATAAACCATTCTTTATCAGGCGTTAATGACTCACCCTTAAAAGCTAATTGGTAAATTTCAGACTGTATTTGCGATAACAAGCTTTGATCAAACTCGTTATCGAATCCATCAAGCCATTGCGCATCTAGTTGCAGTAACTGCTCAAAATAATCTCGGCCTAATTTACCCCACGACGAGAGTAACGGGTTACCGATAAAAAAGTACTCGTGATCAGGGTTTTTCGCGCTGTCTTCAAGCGCTTGTAACTGCGGGCGTTTGGCATATTTAGCGGCAATCTTGGCTGCTGTTTTTTCATCGAGCGTGTCGCCCCAGTAATGCTCACTGGGGTTGAAGAAGAACAAAAATACCTGCGTTTTTTTCGCAATGGCCTGAAATACTTCAAGCTGGCTACTCGCAATTGCAGAAATACCAAATAAGCTAATACGCTCAGGTAATAGGTTTGCGTCCATTTTTTCAAGGGCTGCAAGCAGCTTGTCTTGCATATTGGCGCGGTGATATTGGCTTTGCCCAAGCTCTTTACTGTGTGCCACCAGCTTACGCCAGAGATCTGGCTGCCATGGTGCAATGCCCACATCAACATCATCAAGTTCATCGATGCCCTGCTCCCAAGTGGCAATCCAATTGGGGCGATACATTAAATATTGGTCATAAACGTCGGCAATTTTCTCGCACAAAGCAAAGGTTTTTTGCCCTTCACTGTCACCATCCAAATAGGTTTTAAGTGGTAAGTACAGCGGCTCATCAATGCAGTTTGGTAAAATCGCAAACAGCTTCCAAGCAAGGTTCGCTTTGTTATACGGAGATTCACTGGGTACATCAGGTAATAATTGTTGGTAAAGCTGCCATATAAAACTCGAAGGCAGCGGAAAATCAACCTGAGCGGCAATCCCTAAGTGTTCGCTTAAACCGATTTTTAGCCACTGCGACATACCCGGTGACTGCACGAGCACAATTTCTTTTTTAAAAGGGCTCGTTAGCGGATTAACTTTAAGAAGAGCGTGAAACCGCGCTTGCAGTGCTTCCATGCGATTTGATTGAATTATATTCAGCACTTTACACTGTCCTTGCTTGAAACTAACTAATTGACACAGTGTAAGATATTTTAATTAGATGGGATAGAGAGAAATACCCGCAAACAAGGCTTATTCCATGTTTGCAGGCATGTGCTGCGGGCATGTGTTTAGGATATGCACAGCAGGCAATATCTACTGGTATGGGCTTATCGTCGATAACGCGAACTCGGTGTGCATGATCTCATCACCCTTGATACCTTTAAGCGCAATACGGATGGTAGGATCTGCTTTTTGCCAATCGATTGTTAAATCGCCGTAGTTAACTTCATGAGTGTAATCACCCACACGGTGTTTATTAGGGCTAACATCTTTCCACTTTTCTGTAAGCCCAGAGCTAGTCATCTCAAATAGCGGGTAATCTAGGTTTTGTTCATATTTAGACAGCTCACCCCAGTGGGTATCGCCACTGACTATAATCACACCGTTTACTTTATGTTTTTTAATAAGCGCAAATAAGCGCTCACGATCAGCCGGATAATTAGCCCATGACTCCCAACCAGTAAAATCAGCTAATAGCTGCAAGCTTGAGGCAATGATTTTTATCTTTTCATCTGACTTAAGCTCTTGTTCAAGCCATTGCCATTGGCTTTCGCCAAGCATAGAGGCGTTTTTATCAGTTGTTGGGCTATAAGGCCCTTGTTTTGCAGGTTTTCGCTCAAGTTGATAAGTCATCGCCGATACGTGATTCAACGGTGCGCGATTAAAACGAAGATCAGGCATGATGACTTTTACTGTTTGCTCACCTTCACCGTAAGTGTACGAAGTGTAAATACCATCTTCACGAGTTCTGCGAGCAGAATCCGCAGGCTCTTGCCAAAAGTCGAGCATGATTTTTCGTGATTGCTGTTTTTTTGGGTATTCGCTGCCAGCGTCATTTTCGCCATAATCATGGTCATCCCACATGGCTATTATAGGTGTATTTGCACGTAATGTTTTAAAGCCCGGCTTTTGCCCTAAACGTTGATATTTATCGGCAAGTACCGACATATCTTCGGTATCTCCATAAATGTTATCGCCAAGGAACATAAATAAATCGGCTTGCTCTTTGTTGATGGCATCAAAAATCGGAATAGCCTTGTCTTGATGACCACATGAGCCAAACAAAATTTTACTTGGCGCGGCAATCGCACTCACACTACTAACCAGCATTAACCCAGATAAGGCGCTTTTAAACAAACGAAGAGTGAAACTCATTTTAAAATCTCCTTAATTGGCGCGGCCATTTTCGGGTTAACTTGCTGATTGTTAACGCCTAAAATATTCAGCACAGTTGCCGCTACTTGCGCTTGTTTGAGCTCATTGCTTGGCTTAATTAAGCCTGTTGCTTTTATATCTGGGCCAATCGCCGCTAACCAAATATGCTTAGAGCCAACAATGCCGTTTGGAAAACGCTGCTTTCCTTGCTCTGAACGTGCCAAAGCACGCTTCGAACTATGATGCTGCCAATCATCAGCATGACTGCCACGGCCATGATCGGTGGTGATGATCAATGTGGTATTGTCTTTATAGCCCGGTGTTTGTTGAATTGTTTGCCAAAGGTCACGGGTAAACGCATCGCTTTGTTTAGCCGATTTTAAATAGGCATCGTATTTACCGTTATGAGCAAAGTCATCGGTTTCACCCAAGCTAATAACCAGCAAACGCGGCTGTTTATTTAATAAATATTGTTTGGCAAATCGGTAGGTAAAGCTGTCGAGGCGCACATTGTGCCAAGGGCTTGGGATCTCGCTTTGCATTTGGTTTAGCAGAGTCACTTCCTTTGACTTCACCGCATCAAAAGTTTCAAAGCCAGCATTAACAAACACTCCACTGCGCTCACGATTTACAATATAGGGAAACACATCCCAGCTACCAAAAAGCGCGGTTTTACCTTTAAACTCTGGCTGAGAATTTAAACTCTCTAAAATGGTTTTATTCGGGTTAGGCACTTTATCGTTACTATCGATATTTTCGTCTACTACGCCGGTTAAAATTTCACTGTAACCTGGGTATGAGAAATACCACGGGTTGCTCACCGACATGAATGAGCCTTGAGTTCTATCGCCAATCAAAACGCCTTGCTTTGCCAATGTTTCGCTAAAAAATGGCATTAACGCTTGAGTACGCTGTGCTTGATCATCTCGCCAAAAAAGCGCCTTTAGTTCATCTGTATTTGCAACAAAATCAGTGTTATCGATTAGGTTTTTATCTGCACCAGAGAACACTTCTTGCCAGCGAAGGCCATCAAGAGTCACGAGTACAACATTGTCTGCAGCTTTACTGTTTAAGCTTAATAGTGATGCTGCTAAAACCGCCGTGGCTAAAATTAATTTTTTCATATTTCACCTGCAAAAAAGCCCATCAACGATGGGCTATTTAAAACGTTAGCTTATTACTTAAAACTGCGCTGTAAGTGTTAAAGCTGCGGTACGTGGTGCACCAATAAAGTAGGTAGAGCCATTACCTGTGCCACCTGCGAGATATGATTTATCAAACAGGTTATTCACCACAAATGCAAGGTCGATTGATTTAAACATACCTGAATCAAGACTGGTATTATAACCAATGTTTAAATCAACCAAGGTGTAACCATCAACTTTGTTACGCGAACGGGTTTGCTCATCAGTCCATGCACCTAAACGCTCACCTGTGTATTTAGCCGATAAACCAAAGCGGAAATCACCACTGTAGTAGTCTGCCGATACCACAAATAAATCTTGTGCTGAGTCAATCACTTCATCACCCGCTTTAAAGCTGGCTGATGCATCCTCAAGTAGCTCACCATCGCTATTGTAAGCACTTGGATCGTTCGATTGATACTCAGAGTTATTGTAGGTATACGATGTGTAAAGATTCCATTTGTCAGTCAGCATATAGCTTGCAGAAAGCTCCACACCTGTTGACTCAATACCACCTACGTTGATGTAAGAACCGTTCGTGCCAATGGTGTAGTCAATCCCATCGGTATCACTGCCCGGAGCAATAAAGGTAATGCGGTTATCAAATTCAATGCTGTAAGCGGTTGCTGTTAAGCTTAAGCGGTCATCGCTGTAACGCACACCTAGGTCGATGTTTTCAGCTGTTTCAGGTTCAATTTCGGTCAGTGTTGATGAATCACGTTCAAGTACACCATCTTTAATTGCCGCAAAGTTTTCGCTGTAGCTGGTGAATAGCTCTGTGCTTGCAGATAACTGATACAGCATACCACCGCTGAATAGTACGTCTGAATCACTGTCGATTTTATCTGAGTACTCATCTTCAAAATGGTTATAACGCTGCAGCTCAACAAGGTACTGTTTAGCACCTAAATTAAGTGTGAAGTTGCCTAAACTGATTGAGTCTTGTACGTACCACTTGAATGTATCTGTTTCGAAGGTGTTTTTATATTGTGTCCAATACGGCGTATGGTCAAAGTGATGATAAATACGGGCATCAATAACTTTATGCCAGTCACGTGACTCATCACGGTCTGTTTGTTCAAACCAAAAACCGGCTTCAATGTCATGGCTGCCAAGGGTTACTTGGTATTCACCGGTCATACCTAAGCGGTCTTTTTTGTAGTGAGTATGACGATACGACATAACCGGAATCGCATCATCTGGGTAACAGGCTGGGTTTAAGCCAGGGCCTGAAGACCATGGCCACTCTAAACTTGCCGTACAACCTGCAGCAGGTGCCAGTGGGTTACCCTCACTATCTGTAAAGCCATAATTGCCAGCATTTTCGCCGCCAATCGTTGTTGGATTACCATCATCATCAACCGGTGACGTTAAATAAGGCGGGATCCAATCGCCACGACCTGAGTTTTTATGATAGTAAGGCGACAAGCTTAAGTTTGAAGTGGCACTTAGCGCGTAATCAAACTTTACATACGCAAGAGTATTTTCACGCAGTGTACCCCAGCCCTCAGCAAACATTTGATCAAAATGCGGCACGCCAGTCCAATTCCAAGTTAAACGATCCCAATCAGGGTTTTGTTCAAACTCGCTAATGCTGATGCTGTTATAGTTAATTTCATGAACATCATCATACGAAACACGACCTGTTACAGTTAAGTCACTAAAGTCTGATACAAATTTCGCTTCGATGTGCTGATTGTCTTTACCACCATTGCTGCCATCACCAATCCAACGACTGGTGTCTGTTTGCGAATAGCTGATATAGGCTTGCGTGTTATCAAACACAGTGCCGGTTTCGTGCTTCACAAAGTAGCGGCTAGCGTTATGATCGCCGGTCGTGTAAGCAAACGTAGTGCTTTGCTCAGTGCTCGGTTGAGCACTCACAAAATTGAAAGTACCGCCTAATGCTTCGAGTGATGCTGAAGCAATATCAGACGTACCTTGCCCTACTTCAACCGTTGCTAAGTTTTCGCTGTCTAAGTAACGGTTTGCTTTTGCACCGCCACCATAGTTAGAACCACCATTAGGAATACCATCAATCGTCATACCTAATTGCTGTTGATTACCATCAATACTAAAGCCACGCATAGTGATGGTGGTTGACCAATCGTCACCGCCAAATGCATCACCTTCGTTGATGCTAATACCCGGTAGGTTATCAATCACGGCTAACACACTTGATACTGAACTTTGTTGCTCAAGCATCGCAGGTTCAATAACGTTATTTGCATAACTGGTTGGCTTTGCAACAACGGTAATTTCTTCAATTTCGTTATTCGTGTTTGCATGTGCCGATGTTGCTAAAAGCGTTGCGACTACAAGGCTTAGCTTTGTTTTTTTTGCTACTGTGCTCATTGTTTTTCCAAGGTTACGTATTTAAAAGCGGGCACAGTATGCAGAGCGCGTATTACATTTAGGGTCAAAATATTTGACACAACAATTAAACAATTAATGCATTTTCATGGCAGATTTAAGACTTAACTTTTTAATAAATAAGAAAGTATTAGAAAAAACGCCCAGCTAAATTAACTGAGCGCTTATTGGTTGGACAATATTATTAGGTTTGCTTAAATCAGTTCAGCCAGCATTTCATCGCTGTATGGTGTTAAGGTTTCACCATTTTTAACTTTGCTGATGTAATCTGGGTTCGCAATGAATGGACGACCAATCGCAATTAAATCAAATTGGTTGTTATCGATTGCTTGATTAGCTGACTCAAAGCTATAGCTACCTACCCCTACTAACGTACCTTTATACGCACCGCGCATATATTCAGACGCTGACTTATCACCTAAGCTTGCAAAGCGCATGCTGTCATCAAAAATACCAACATGTAAGTAGGCAAGATTACGTGTTTCAAGGGCTGGTAACAGATAATCGAATACTGCTTTATCACCGTCGCTTTCAGTCATATTAAAATACGCCCCTGGCGATAAACGTAATGCAGTTTTATCTGCACCAATTGCTGCAACTACTGCATCAACGACTTCAAGAGCAAAACGCGACATGTTTTCTGGTGTTTGACCGTATTGATCTTCACGTTGGTTGGCAGCAAAGTGTAAGAATTGATCAATCAAGTAACCATTTGCACCATGAATTTCAACCCCGTCAAAACCCGCTTCAATAGCGTTTTCGGCGGCTTTTGCGTAGTCAGCAATTAAACCTTGAATGTCTTCAATGGTTGCCGCTTTTGGAGTAACGTAAGTTAACTCACGCATTCTCGGTACCGAACCTTCAATACCAATTGCTGATGGTGCCAGTACATCACCACCAAAAAAGTGAGGATGAGCAACACGACCAACATGCCAAAGCTGAGCAAACATTTTGCCGCCTTTAGCGTGCACAGCATCGGTCACTTTCTTCCAACCTTGTATTTGTTCACTAGTAAATAAACCCGGCGTATTTGGATAACCTTGAGCATCTGGGCGAATAATCGTTGCTTCGCTAATAATTAAGCCCGCATCAGCACGGCGCGCATAATAGTCAACCATTGCTTGGGTAGGTACGAGATTATCGTCGCTCATACAGCGTGTAAGGGGTGCCATTAGTACACGGTTTTGCAACTCAATGCTGTCATTTAGTTTAAACGGAGAAAGTAAATCGGTTGTCATGGTTTTATCCTTATCTTGAACACACATTCAAGATAAGGGCGAAACAAACATACTTCAAGGTTTATTTTGAATAATCGTTCAAGATTACGTAAACTTCGTTTATAAAGCGTGAGGAGCCTTAATGAGAACTGCTGAATTTGATACTGAATTTGTACTACGCCAAGCCATGCATGCTTTTATGCAATATGGCTATGCGAAGACCAGTATGCAAAAATTAAAAGAAGTGACTCACCTTCACCCGGGTTCTATTTACGCGGCTTATGGCAACAAAAAAGGCTTGTTTTTAGCCGCCACCGAGCAATATCAAAAAGACAGAAACCAACAATTTACTGCCCTTTTTAATGACCAACAATCAATTTTATCAACTCTTAAACATTACTTAACTGTGATTGTTGATGAGTGTATTGAAGGTGAAGTAGCTAAAGTATGCTTACTTACAAAGAGTATTTCTGAGGTTGAAGGCAATGACCCACAAATTTGCACTGTGCTGCGTAGCAACCTTAATGCATACGAGCATGCCCTCGCCGAGCAACTTCAAAAAGCCCTAGATAACAACGAATTTGTAAGTAGCAAGTCAGCGCAACAGTTGGCGCGCTTTTTAGTGATGGGCATATACGGTATTCGTACCTATGCCCTGACAAATCAAGACCCTAAATCTCTGCAACAACTTGCTGACGATCTATTTGCTGCATTAGTAAATTAATTTAGCTAATAACTTTACTTGTCATATTAATTTATCACCTTATGATTAAGGTGTAGCTGTGTATAACTAAAAGAGTGAGCCTGTCATGAATAATGCAACTGCTAAACGTGTTGAAACTGAATTTGATGCTGTACTCGCCTTAGGCGCAAAGAAACGACTCGCTTATATGTTTGAAACGGTACAAGAGTTTAAACAAGTGTGGATCCTCAATGATGAACATGGCTGCGTCATGCTCTCAAACGAAGATGACGACTGCGTGCCTGTATGGCCTAGCCGCGAATTTGCCCAAAGCTGGGCAACCGGTGAATGGCAAGGTTGCACACCAAAAGCCATCCCTGTAAAAGATTGGTTAAGTCGCTGGACACCTGGTCTTGAGCAAGATGACTTACTTATTGCTGTATTTCCAACAGACCAAGACGACGGCACAATTTTATTCCCCGATGAGTTTGACTCACAACTGAGAATGCCAAAAAGACGATTTTAAATGTAAGGGAGCCAAGCGCTCCCTTTTTTATGCGATTTGTTGTAACCGCAGTGCTGAAATATCTTTAATCGGTGGCTTGCCAAAAAAGCGTGTGTACTCGCGGCTAAACTGGGATGGACTCTCGTAGCCCACTTTTAAAGCCGCAGAGCCTACATCAATTCGCTCATTCAGCATTAATTGCCTTGCCGCTTGTAGCCGTAAATTTTTTACGTATTGCAACGGGCTCATCTTTACTACATCACGAAAATGCAGTCTGAATGTCGACGGGCTCATGTGTGCATCACGGGCTAAATCATCAATTGAAAATTGACTGGTAAAGTTTTCTTTTAACCAACACAAGGTCTTAGCGATTTTTTGATGGGCTGAGCCAGACATCACAATTTGCCTTAAATAAGGGCTATGCGGGCTATTTAACAAACGCAATATAATTTCTTTTTTAATAAGTGGCGCAAGATTAGCTTTTAATTGAGGTTCATTGTCGAGTTGAATCAGCCTTAGTAAAGCGTCAAGCAAACCATTATCAGTATCAACTACCGACATAGCTTGGTGCTTAAGAAACTTGTCTTGCCCTGCGAACTCCATTTCTGCAACAATGTGGCTGATTTCATGAGCATCTAAGCGTAAGTAAAGACCGTAAAATGGCTGCTCTTTACTGGCTTGAGTTATATGCGAGGCAACAGGCACGTCGACTGAGGTCACCAGCGATTGCCCGTCAGTGTAATCATAACTATGTTCACCCAGCACAACTCGCTTTGCACCTTGCAAGCTAATACCCAGCCCTAACTCATACACGCAGGCCATCGGTAATGAAACTTCGCTTCGTCTGAACACCAATAATTCTGGAATCCCTGTTTCAAAATTACCGTCTGCAATCGCTATTGCTTTCACTGCTTCTATTAATGCCTGACGCATTTAGATTACCTCACATAAATACTCAATTAAGTGTATCACCGTAATTTAAGGTTAGGACCATTTAAGGTAACAGTTCGTTATTTTAGGCAAAAATTAAATCATTTATGGCAAGCAGAAATAGCCATCATCGACCATAATGTATTTTCAATTTTTCGATTGCATGCTCTATGTAATCAGCAACTGCTACAAAACCTCAATACATTCAATATCTAAAATCAAAAGAGAAATTATGAACCATAACAACACGGATTTATTTGTGTTTGTCGCGATCGCTGCTTTGGTCACCGTTCATGACAAGCCTTTGTTAAAACGAGCATGTCAGCACGCATTGAATGATGGCGTTTCAATGCAAGAGTTGTGTGATATTTTACCGCATATCAGTGTATATTCTGGGGTGCCAAAAGCATTGCTGGCGCTAGAGATTTTAAAGTCACTTGATGATATTCAAGGTTCAAATGCGTTGCTTATCAAACGCACAGAGCAGCAGCTAAAAACCGCACTCACATTTGGCCAACTACCTTTTAGCATAGAACAGCAAAACAACAGAGTTTTTGAGCTTGCCTCTTTAGGCGCTTTGTTTGCATTAGACGATGCCAACAGCTTAGTTAGCGAGCAACTTAAACGCTGTGTATTACTTGGTTATAGCCGTGAACAACTTGAATTATTAGTGATAGAACTTGCAAGGAAAGTCAGTAGCCACATAGCAATGCGCGCTAAATGTAATCTTGAAAAGCACTTTGCGATGGTAGGGTAAATTTAAGAAATGGCGGTGACGGAGAGATTCGAACTCTCGATACGTTGCCGTATACACACTTTCCAGGCGTGCTCCTTCAGCCACTCGGACACGTCACCTAAGGCGCTGCTTAGAGTTTAGCAGCGGCGTTATAGTATGAAAACAACCCTACAGACGCAAGGGCTTTTTAAAATAGTGCAGTTAAGTGATTAGTAATCAAACAAAAAAGGCAAGGTAAACACCTTGCCTTTTGTATAGACGATTCGTTCTTAACGCTGAAGCGTTGCTGAAAAATCTAACATACGGTTAAGCGACTTTAATGCGCCTTCGCGTAAGTCCATATCAACAAACACTTCTTTACCTTCTGGGTCTGTCAGTGCTTCTTCAATTGCTTTTAAGCCATTCATCGCCATCCACGGGCAATGCGCACAGCTTTTACATGTTGCGCCTTCACCCGCTGTTGGGGCTTCAAAGAATTCTTTCTCTGGGCATAACTGCTGCATTTTGTAGAAAATACCTCGGTCAGTCGCTACGATGAACTTTTTGTTGTCCACGGTTTGCGCTGCTTTGATTAGTTGGCTTGTAGAACCAACCGCATCAGCTAAGGCTACAATCTCCGCAGGAGACTCTGGGTGAACCAATACAGCCGCATCTGGGTGTAAGGCTTTCATATCCTTAAGTGCTTTGGTTTTAAACTCGTCATGAACGATACAGGCGCCATTCCACATGATCATGTCAGCACCTGTGTTCTTTTGAATATAAGAACCTAAGTGTTTATCAGGACCCCAAATGATTTTTTCGCCTTGCTCATCAAGGTGCTCAACTATTTCTAGGGCACATGAAGAAGTAACAATCCAATCTGCACGCGCTTTAACAGCGGTTGATGTATTTGCATACACTACTACCTTGCGATCAGGGTGCTGATCACAAAACGCTGAGAATTCTTCAATTGGGCAACCTACGTCTAATGAACAGGTTGCAGCAAGCGTTGGCATAACAACTGTTTTATTTGGCGTTAGGATTTTTGCTGTTTCGCCCATAAAGCGAACACCGGCTACCACAATTACATCTGCGTCGTGCTTAGCGCCAAAACGCGCCATTTCTAGCGAGTCAGCAACACAACCACCTGTTTCTTCAGCTAGTGCTTGAATTTCAGGATCAGTGTAATAATGGGCAACAAGAACCGCGTTCTTGTCTTTTAATAATTGTTTGATACGTGCTTTATACTCAACTTGCTCGTCTTTTGATAACGGAGCTGGCTTTGGAGGGAAGATATAATCTTCAGGCATAATTTGTTCAGCTAGACTCATTTCTCGACCACTTAGTCCACAGTGCATTCATGGCGCGAATTATACGAGAATCTTAAGCTAATGAACAGTATTGCTGTGAGCTGTTAAGATAAATAAAGGATAACTTAGAAAGAAAAGATAAATCAGGAATGGTGGGTCATGATGGACTTGAACCATCGACCAATGGATTAAAAGTCCACTGCTCTACCAACTGAGCTAATGACCCGCTCTGGATATTTTGATACGTAAATCCGCCGATATGAGACCATTCGAAGAATGGTGGGTCATGATGGACTTGAACCATCGACCAATGGATTAAAAGTCCACTGCTCTACCAACTGAGCTAATGACCCGCTCTGGATATTTTGATGCGTAAATCCGCCGATATGAGACCATTCGAAGAATGGTGGGTCATGATGGACTTGAACCATCGACCAATGGATTAAAAGTCCACTGCTCTACCAACTGAGCTAATGACCCGCTCTGTTGCTTATAAAAAGCTGCGTAAATCCGCCGATATGAGACCATTCAAAGAATGGTGGGTCATGATGGACTTGAACCATCGACCAATGGATTAAAAGTCCACTGCTCTACCAACTGAGCTAATGACCCGCTCTGATGCTTGTAAAAGCTGCGTAAATCCGCCGATATAAGACCATTCAAAAGAATGGTGGGTCATGATGGACTTGAACCATCGACCAATGGATTAAAAGTCCACTGCTCTACCAACTGAGCTAATGACCCGCTCTGATGCTAATAAAAGCTGCGTAAATCCGCCGATATAGAACCATTCAAAGAATGGTGGGTCATGATGGACTTGAACCATCGACCAATGGATTAAAAGTCCACTGCTCTACCAACTGAGCTAATGACCCGCTCTACCCGCTCTTTTTTCCGCATTTTGGCTGTTGTTACCAATCGCCTGCTGCGGGCGCTTATAATACTTATTTAAATGCTGAGTGCAACAGAAAATATCTCTTTTTTTAAGTTTTTATGTCTAGTTGCCTAATTTTAGACCGCTTATGTCAAAAAGCAGTCTAATCAGGTCAAATCTACATTTGCGACAGACGTTCTGTGGCTAATTTAGCAGCGGTAGTACTTGGGTACTGATTAATTAAATCATTAAAGGTTTTAAGGGCTTGCTCGCCTAAACCTTGATCCGCTAATAAGTTTCCTAACTTTAACATTGCATCTGGGCGCTTATTAGAATTAGGGTATTCATTCACAACAACTTTAAAGTGCTCAGTCGCACCTGCTTGATCGTTTTGAATAGTTAACAGCTGACCTAACCAATAATGCGCATTAGATGCATACACTGAATTTGGGTATGTCGTTAAGAATGCTTGAAACTCAGGAATTGCTTGCTCATAACGTTTATCTTTCATGATTAACGCCACTGCACGCTCATAAGCTTCGTTTTCAGATAAGTCTGAACTGATTGCCTGTGATGCACCTACATCTGTATAAGTATTTGTAGGTTGAGTTTGTGTTGCAGCAGGCTGGCTATAAGCTTGGCTAACTCGGTTCTCAATTTCTTGATATAGCTCACGCTGACGTTGCAGTACTTTTTCAAGCTTATAGCTTTGCTCTTCTGTAATACCACGTACTTGGCTCACTTCGTCTTGTAAAATATTAAGCTGCTGCTGAAGCTCAGCTTGCAATAAATTACGTGACTTCATCATGTTTTCTAAAGCGACTAAACGCTTCTCAATGCTCGATTGCGAGCTTGCAGCTTCTGAAACAGGAGCGGGAGCAGCCCATAACTGGGTGCTCCCGCTTAAGATCATTGCTGCCAAAATAATTTTCGGCTTCATAATGACTCTTTATTAGTAAACTAATACTGCGCGACGGTTCTTCGCGAACGCTTCTTCAGTGCGAGACTTAACCATTGGCTTCTCTTCACCATAGCTCACTACTGACATTTGGCTAGCAGAAACACCTAAACTTTGTAAGTATTTTTCTACTGCTTGACCACGGTGCTCGCCTAGTGCGATGTTGTACTCAGGCGTACCGCGCTCATCAGCGTGACCTTCGATTAGTACTTTAACTGAAGGGTTTTGTACTAAGAATTCAGCGTGTGCTTGTAATAGTTCAGCATACTTGCTTTGGATTTTTGCGTTATCAAAACCAAAGTAAATGATTTGCTCTTGACGTAACGCTTCGTATTTTTCACGAAGTGCTTCTTCAGCTTGTTGCTCTGGAGTAAGCGTTGCAACTTCAACAGTATCAGTGTTGTTTGATTGCTCAACCATACCTTGGTTAGATTGGTTTGCAGCACCTTCATCAACACCTGAAGAAGAGCTACACGCCGCTAATGTCATCACTGGCACAGCAATTAGCAGGCCTTTTAAAGTTTTATTAAGTTGCATTTAATTGATTCCTATATTGAGTAAACCAGTATAATTACTGTAAATAAGGCGACCAAGCCGGTGCCTTAACTTGTCCGTCTAGCACAGGTAAGCGTGCTTTAAAGCGACCATCCATAGAAACTAACGCCAACACCTGTTTATTATTATGAAGCGTGCTGTAGATAATCATCGAGCCGTTTGGTGCGATACTCGGCGATTCATCAAGGCGTGTTCTAGTTAATACTTGGAACGCACCTGTAGCTAGCTCTTTCTTAGCAAGATGGTATTGACCGTTGGTACGGTTCACCATCACTAATTCTTTTCCGTCTGGAGAAACCGAACCTGCTAGGTTCATATCTCCGTCAAACGTCATGCGTTTTGACCTACCAGTTTGCAAATTTAACTTATAAATCTGGGCATTACCACCCCTTTCAGACGTAAACACAATATCTTGCCCATTAGGGAACCAAGATGGTTCAGTATCTATACTACGGTGATTTGTAAGGCGTCTTTCTTTGCGAGTTGCAAGGTCTAAAACATATACTTCTGTTGCACCATTGCGGTCTTTAGAGAGCACTAATAGTAGCTTTTTGCCATCAGGTGAGAACTGTGGCGCACCATTAATACCAGGGTGACTTGTGATCAGCTCACGTTTACCCGTGTATAAATCTTGAATGTAAATTTGGCTTTGACGATTTTCAAATGTTACATACGCAAGCTTAGTACCATCTGGTGACCATGCCGGTGACATTAATGGTTCTTTCGAGCGAAGTAATACTTGCTCATTAAAACCATCATAATCAGCAACGACTAACTGATAAGGCATTGCCTGATTTTCTCTCACAATAACGTAGGCAATCTTCGTTAAGAATGCACCTTTTTCGCCAGTTAAAGCTTCGTATACAACATCACTGATGCGGTGAGCGTAGCGGCGGAAACCCGTTTCAGCTATTACACTTTCTCTTGCATCAAGAATATGGTCTTGGCTTTTAACTAACTTACCGTTACTCATCATCTGTGTTTGACCACCCGTGATCTGACCACGAATAACATCAATAAGCTCATACTTAACTAAGTAACGTCCACCTGGCTGTTGTTCAACTTGACCAACAAGAACGGCTTCAACACCTTTATTAACCCATGCAGCATAGTCAACGTCAGTATCAGTTGCTGGTAATTGAGGCATTGTTGCTACATCAATAGGTTTAAATTTACCACTACGCATTAAGTCTGCTGCAATAACAGTACTTAACTTTTCAGGGATGGGGCCAACCCCATTGTATTGAAATGGCACAACCGCAATCGGACGTGCACCATCAACACCTTCGGTAATAACAATTTCTAGTGCAGCACTGGCGATGCCATGAAAGCCCAGTAATACAATAAAACATGCTGTTTTTATCTGGTTGAACATATCATTCCTTTAGAATTCTGGCTTGATTGTTAAATTAATATTTTTAAGTTGCTCAAATACGTCTTTATCAGGTGATACCGGGAGTGTATCTGCCATACGAACAGCTCGAAGCGCAGCTTCACACACTAATTTATCACCACCTAATGACTTAACTTGTGTTACTAAGCCATTAAAGCCAAGACGAATATTTACACGACATTGTTTATTCTTCATCTTTTCATCGATAAGTAAAGTTTGCTGAATACGTGCCATTATTAAGGCTTTATATTTATCGACTTCACTTACAATTTGCTGTTGACGAACTTTATTTCGTGCAGCTTGCTCAGCAGCTAACTGCTCTTGCAACATTTGCTCTTGCAATGCTTGCTGGCGTTTACGCTCGGCTTCGGCTTCTTTGCGTTTACGTTCAGCTTCTGCTTCGGCAGCTTTACGCTTACGCTCTTCTTCCGCTTTCTTTAACGCCTCTTCTTCAGCTTTGCGCTTTTCTGCTGCAGCTTTTGCTGCTGCTTCAGCTTCTTGCTTTTGCTTTTCTGCTTGTTGCGCTTTAGCACGTTCTTTTTGCTGAATTTCACGTGCTTTTTTCGCTTGTGCTTCGGCTTCTGCTTTTTCTTTCTCTTTCGCGCGGCGCTGTTGTTCTAGCTTTTTAAGACGACGGTCTTCCGCTTCACGTTGCTTACGTGCATCATTAGCACGTCGTTCGAGATCACGAAGACGCTTTGCTTCAGCTTGTTTTTTAGCTTCTTCTTGCTTTTTTAGCTCAGCAATTTTTTGTTCAACCTTTTGTTGGTCTACCGTAACTGCTGAAACAGCCTTTTCTGGCTCAGGCATAGCTGGATTCAAAGTTACTTCCATTACCTTAGGAGTAGGTAAATGAAAACTAGCTGATCCAATTAAAAAACCAATAATCCCCAGATGTAATAGAATCGATTTGATTAATGACTCACGCATACTAACCCTCAAATGATTCGGTCATTAGACCCACTGAAGGCACACCGGCATTTTTCAAAAAGTCCATGAGTAGCAGTACTTCTTGATAAGAAACACGGCCCGAACCTTTGATCATCACTGGCGTATCTGGATTCTTTTGCAGCTGAAGTTTAATCACTGCAGCAACATCCAACGCTTCCATTGGTGCTTCAGGATCTGTACCAATACTTACATAGTATTTACCTTCAGCATCAATTGACGCAATAATTGGAGGCGTATCTTTAGTATCAACAAGATCCGATTCTTCCATCTTTGGCAAATCTACTTTTACACCATGAGTAATAAGTGGCGCAGTTGCCATAAATATGATTAGTAGTACCAACATTACGTCAATGTAAGGAACTACGTTTATCTCACCTACTGGGCGACGTTTCTTACGCTGGTACATTCGCTTTAGCCTCTATTTGCGCAGCAGCTTGGCGGTGTAAAATATTGGCGAACTCTTCCATGAAGTTAATATAATTACCTTCAAGCTTTTCTACTTTGTTTGCAAAACGGTTGTAAGCAATAACAGCTGGAATTGCAGCAAATAAACCCATTGCTGTTGCGATTAGTGCTTCAGCAATACCTGGCGCTACCATTTGTAGCGTTGCTTGCTTAACTTCACCTAATGCGATAAATGCGTTCATAATACCCCACACCGTACCAAACAGGCCGATGTAAGGACTAATAGAACCCACTGTTGCTAAAAACGATAAACTTGACTCAAGCTTTTCAACTTCACGCGATAAAGCAACACGCATTGAACGGTGTGTGCCTTCCATAACAATACTTGCACTTTGTGGTGAATTTTTCTTATGACGTGCAAACTCTTTAAAACCTGCAACGAATAATGCTTCAACACCTGATGCGCCTCCAGGACGCGCTGATACTTCGTTGTATAATTTACTTAGGTCAATACCCGACCAAAACTTCTGCTCAAAGCGCTTTGCGCCATTAAGTGCATCAGAAATCGCTTTTTTACGCTGAAAGATAATTGCCCATGACATTACCGACATACCGACTAATGCCAACATTACTAGCTGGACAAGTACACTGGCTTCTAGAATAAGATCTAAAAAGTTAAGCCCTGATCCCACGTTAAACTCCTAAAATAGATTTCTATGTAATTTGTTATATTTTTTACACTTGTATTTATTGACCACAAAGGCGGCCAAAAGTTACATCTAGTGTATCTAGTCAGCTATGAACTGACAACGCTCTTGCTGTGAATTAGCGGCAAATAACGGTAAAAAGCAATTTGCTTAGTTATTTTTTAGCCATATTAGGTTTTATCAATACAATTATGCATATTTTCACCTTAATAATAAGTCACTACAGTGACACTAAAAAGCAACCAAAACAGCCAAAAACTCGGCGTTTATTCATAAATAACGCATAAACACCCAAAAGCACTTTTACGAATCTACTACAGAATACTTAAACTAATCCTGAATAAAGTTCTTAAAATTTATAAAAACCTTCCCATTCATAAACTTAAAATTAATATATTCACAATGTGAACAAAAAGAAAACAATTAAAAAATACACTAACATTAGTTTTTTTTATCTGAAAATAAAATTTTTCTAGTTTGAAGAAAAATCCATCATTGCGTATTATTTACCTATACCGAGCTAGCAACCTCATGAAAGTTTCTTTCATTAAGCTCCGTTTTTAGCAATATGAAAATTCGTATTGCACTAGGTTTGCTTAAATCTGGATAAAACCTTTTTTAAGTAGACCGTAGTTCCCTGGATTACTTCCTTCAACTTGTTGTTTGCCCGCATCCTTATGCGGGCTTTTTTTTGCCTACACAAACGTCAATGAGAATACCTATCGATATCTTAACAGCATGTGAATTACAGGTGTTAAAATGAGACAACAACCCAGTGGTAAGCGGTTAGTGGTTAGTGGTTAGTGGTTAGTGGTTAGTGGTTAGTGGTTAGTGGTTAGTGGTTAGAACAAAGTAAAACTAATATCATCTATAGCAAGCTTTTTGTTTAATTAAACAAAAATAAAACCACCCTCTCGATCAACTGATATCTAACTTCTGAAATCTAACTACTAAAAACCCCGCTTCGCGGGGTTTTTAGTTATTTTTCTGGAGTTAGCCCAAAATGTAAATAAGCGATGTCTGAAACAAGTCGTCCGCGTGGGGTGCGTTGTATAAAGCCTTGTTGAATTAAAAATGGCTCTATTACATCTTCAATGGTTTCTTTTTCTTCACCAATTGCAGCCGCTAGGTTATCAAGGCCAACGGGGCCGCCCATAAATTTTTCGATAATAGCTAACAGGTATTTTCTATCCATGTAGTCAAAACCGCTTTTATCAACATCAATCATATCGAGGGCTTGCTCTGCAACTGTGGCATTCACTTTACCGTCTGATTTCACTTGGGTGTAATCACGAACGCGGCGTAATAAACGGTTTGCTATGCGCGGTGTACCGCGTGAACGCTTGGCGATTTCTGTTGCACCTTCATCACACATGGTTAAGTCTAAAAAGCTTGCTGAACGGGCAACAATTTTTGATAAGTCTTCAACCGAATAAAATTCTAATCGCTGTACGATGCCAAAACGGTCTCTAAGTGGTGAGGTGAGTGAGCCAGCACGCGTTGTTGCGCCAATTAAAGTAAATGGCGGTAAATCAAGCTTTATTGAACGTGCTGCAGGGCCTTCACCTATCATGATATCCAGCTGATAATCTTCCATTGCTGGATACAAAATCTCTTCGACTTGCGGGCTCAAACGGTGAATTTCGTCAATAAACAGTACGTCACCTTCTTCAAGGTTCGTTAAAAGTGCGGCTAAATCCCCTGCTTTTTCAAGCACTGGCCCCGACGTTGTTTTAATATTAACGTTAAGCTCGTTGGCAACAATGTTTGCAAGTGTGGTTTTACCAAGACCCGGTGGACCAAATATTAATAAGTGATCCAGCGCTTCGCCACGATGGCGAGCAGCCTCAATAAAAATTTCCATTTGCTGCTTAACATGCGGCTGGCCTGTGTAATCGGTTAACAGTTTTGGTCGTATGGCACGATCAACACTGTCTTCGTTACTTTGTTCACTCGCATCTATTAAGCGATCTGCTTCAATCATGGTTTACTCACAACATTGATTTTAGAGCTTCTTTAATTAGAACCTCAGTCGTCATATCTGGTTTGTTCACTGTTTTAACCGCTTTTTGTGCTTGCGGTAGCTTATAGCCTAATGCCACAAGTGCTGATACAGCATCATCAGCAGCATTATTTGCCACTAGGGTATCATCACTTGATGGCTCAATGACGGCATTATCGCTAAATGGTGTAAATAAGTCATTACCCCAATTTTTAAGCCGGTCTTTCATTTCGAGCACTAAACGCTCAGCCGTTTTTTTACCAACGCCCGGCAGTTTGACCAATGTGGTCGCATCTTCATTGTTTACACAGCTTACAAATTGCTGCGCCGACATACCCGATAAAATAGCTAGACCAAGCTTTGGCCCTACACCATTAGCTTTTAAAAGCTCTCTAAATAAAGCGCGTTCGGTTTTGTTGTTAAAGCCAAATAATAGCTGGGCATCTTCACGTACCACAAAATGGGTATAAATAATCGCTTGCTCACCCACTGCCGGTAAATCATAAAAGCAAGTCATGGGCATTTGCACTTCGTAGCCTACACCACTTACTTCGATAAGAATTTCTGGTGGCTGCTTTTCAACAAGTAAGCCATTTAATCGACCAATCATATTACTTCCTTAATCGTCCTCTTACGGTTTTGCTCGCACTGCCCGCAAGTTTTATTAAATTTTGTTCTGAGTGTGCATGACAAATAGCAATTGCTAAAGCATCTGCGGCATCGGCTTGAGGGGTACCTGGCAGCTTTAAAATGTTTTTAACCATATGCTGTACTTGAGACTTATCGGCTCCGCCATTGCCTACAACGGCCTGCTTAATTTGCCTAGCTGAATATTCATAAACTGGCAGCTCTGCCATTGAAGCACCAACGATAGCAGCGCCACGTGCTTGACCGAGTTTAAGCGCTGAGTCTGGGTTGTGTGCCATAAACACTTTTTCGATAGCAAAACTATCTGGTGAGAATTGCTCTACCAATTGACTGATCCCTTGGTAAATCATTTTTAAGCGTATCGGAAAATCGTGATCGGCCAATTTAATGCAGCCACTGCCTAAATAAGTGAACTTAGCCCCTTGGTGAGCAATCACGCCGTACCCTGTTAATCGTGAACCAGGATCAATCCCTAAAATAATCGCCAACTAACTGACTCGTCTATTATCATTATTATCTGCGGTTAATAATGCCAGAGCACTGTATAAATTACCAGTAACCAATTGCAATTCATAAAAAATGCCCGCAATTGCGAGCATTTTATAGTCAACCTTTAATTAAGACATTTACGCGAGCGAGCGTAATAAGCCTTGGGTATTTTTTCGCATTGTGCGGGCTATCATCAAATAACCTAAACATGCCACAAATAAGCCCCCGACTGCTGGGCCAATAACCCAAATATGAGGGTGGAACTTACCTGCTAAATCGAACATTTGTTTTTGCACTATTAACAGAGCGATGTCACTGACAATGGCAGCGACTAAACCTGCAGTAACGCCTAATAATAAAAACTCATATAAGGTGGCATTTTTAATTAAGCGCCCTTTCGCACCTAAAGTTCGCAAAATAACAATCTCTTGCATTCGCTCACCCAAACTTGCTTGTACTTGTGAAATAAGTACTAAAGCGCCACAGGCAACCACAATCGCTAGTACAAAGCCAATCGCTAACGATACTTGCTCTATGGTTGAGCGAATTTGTTTAATGAAGCTTTCAACATCTATCACGTTAACCGTTGGGTATTGACGCATTAGCTCATTAAACTCACGTTTTTTCTCTGCTTTTACATTCACTGAAGAAATATAAGTAGCCGGGAAACTCGCTAGCACATCAGGGCTTAAAATAATAAAGAAGTTAGGTTTAAGCGTGGTCCAATTAACCTTACGTACACTGGTAATTTTTGCGTCAAACGACTGCGCGCCAATTAAGAAAGTAAGCGTATCGCCTATTTTTACATCAAGGCGCTCAAGCATCGACTCTTCGACCGATGCCTCGGCTACTGAGTCTTCACTAAACCATGTACCGTCGATAAGCTCGTTTTGATTTGGTAAGTCTTTACGCCAAGTTAGGTTTAACTCACGGCCAATACCAGAGCGGGCTTCTTCGTCTTTCTTTTCGTTGTCTTCTTGCGATACTTCGCGGGCAACCAACTCACCATTTACGGCATTTACACGGCCACGAACAACCGGATAGAAATCAGACGTTGGCATATCGTTTTGCGCTAAGAAGCTAGTAATAGGCTCTAACTCTTGCTCAGTAATGTTCACTAAAAATGAATTAGGGGCATTTGCAGGAAGCTGCGACTGCCAATCCGAAATCATGTCGTTCTTAAGTACAATTAAAAACAGTAATAGCTTGATAGCCAAAGCAAAGCTAATTAATTGTACCGCATTCACATTGGCACGCTTTTGAATTGACGCAATCGCCAATGACCAACTGTTGCCCGGGCTTAAACCAAGTTTGCGGCCACCACCAAAAATAACCTTTGATAAGCCAAATAACACCGCAATTAAAAATGCCGTAGAAAGGAACAAAATTGCACTAATTTTGATGTTGTTACTAAATAACCACATCAGTAAAAACACAGTAAGCGCCGACATAGTAAGGTGCACTTTACTTACTAATAAACGGTCGCCTAAGTTACGGCGAAGCACACGCAGCGGCGGAATATCAAATAAATCGAGTAGCGGTTTAATTGAAAACATAACCGCACAAATCACGCCCGTGCTAATTGCGATGATCCAAGGTTTTGCCGATGCACTTGGCAGTGCTGAACCCATGGTTTGTGCTAAATAATCAGTGGCAATCGCTTGTAAACCATAACCAATCAGTAAACCGACTATCACCGACATTGAACATACAAGGCTCAAATGTAATAAATAGATTTTACGGATCATAGCGCGGCTACCGCCAAGCGTTTTCATCATAGCAACTGGGTCGTACTGACGCTCACAATAACGTTTTGCCGATACCGCAATAGCAACAGCTGCTAAAATAATGCCAAGTAAACCAGCTAGCAATAAATAGCTTTCGGCACGATTTAAACTATTAGAAATAGGTGACTGGCGGTCTTTAACGCCATACCAACGCTGGTTTTCTTTCATCTGTGGTTTTAACCACGCATAAAAGGTATCTAAGTTGTCTTTGTCGCCAGCATAAAGTTGGCGGTAAAACACTCGGCTGCCGGGCTGAATTACCTCAGTCACAGCAATGTCTGCTTCATTGATTAAGATTCGCTGGCTGCTCGAGAACACATTAAAGGGTGCATCAGGCTCTTCGGCTACAACATGACTAGCCGTAAACGTAGCAGCACCAAGTTCTACTTTATCGCCCACTTTAATGTTTAGCGCATAAAACACAGATTCACTTAACCACACTTCACCACGACTTGGGATATCAGAAGTTACTTGTGGTTGACCAGTCAGGCTAGTTTTTACTTTTAACTCGCCTTTTAACGGATAGGTGTTTGATACCGCTTTTACCGAGCCAAGTTGCATTTCGTCACCGGCAAATAACATGGTATCGAAGTAAGTTATTTTAGCGGTGCGTAAGTTTTCTTGGTTGGCTTTATCTAAAAACTCAGCAGGTAAAGCATGGTTACTTGCTAAAACGCGGTCAGCGGCAATAAAGGCGCTGCTTTTTTCTTCAATACTTTGACCAATGCGGTCGGTAACCATAGACAGTGTTAAAACAGTGAGAACAGCTAAGGCTATTGCTGCACTGATCACTGTTAATTCGCCACGCTTAAACTCACGTGAAAACAGTTTTAGTGCTAATTTAGCCCACATTCGCTTGCACTCCTTCGTTTTCTTTAACAGTTACTAGCTGCCCTGCTTCAATATGTAAAATTTGCTGGCACTTTTGTGCAAGCTGCTCATCATGGGTTACTAAAATAAGTGTCGTGCCGTGCTCTTTATTTAGCTCAAATAATAGAGACTCAATTAACTTACCGTTTTTGCTATCAAGGTTTGCTGATGGTTCATCGGCAAATAAGATTTTCGGTGTGCCAATAAATGCACGCGCAATTGCTACACGTTGCTGCTCACCACCAGATAATTGCGATGGGTAATGGCCAACACGATGACTTAAGCCTACCTTATCAAGTAACTCAAGGGCTTGTTGTTTAGCATCTTTGCTACCCGCAAGTTCTGCCGGAAGCATTACATTTTCAAGAGCTGTTAAGCTTTGTACAAGCATGAAAGACTGAAATACAAATCCTACTTTTTCAGCGCGAAGTGCTGCGCGTGCTTCTTCATCTAATTCGTGTAATGCGGCTCCGTCTAAATGAATACTGCCTCCAGTTGATTGGTCAAGGCCCGCCAATAAACTTAATAAAGTAGACTTACCCGAACCAGAGGTGCCCACCACGGCAACTGAGTCACCTGACTTGACATTAAAGCTGATGTCACTGAGGATGGTCAGGTCGCCCTCAACCGTGGTGACCGTTTTAGAAAGTCCTTTAACTTGAATGATGTTTAATTGAGAAAGCGCTGACATATGATGCATCCAATCCTACGTTTTATATTCGTTTTACTGTTAGTAATCAAACCACTTACGGCAGCAGCTGACAACACAATTTTAATTTTAGGTGACAGTTTAAGCGCCGCTTACGGTCTTAAACAAGAGCAAGGCTGGGTTAAATTGTTACAAGATAAGTACGATGAAAAAGACCAATCTGTATACCTAGTAAACGCCAGTATTAGCGGTGAAACCACAGGCGGTGCTCTAAGGCGACTCGACGCGTTACTGAGCGAATTTGAACCCACTCATGTACTCATTGAGCTTGGCGGAAACGATGGTTTACGAGGTTTCCCTATTAAACGCCTGCAAGCTAACTTACGTGATTTAATTGCAAAAAGCCAAAAAATTGGGGCGAAAACCGCCGTAATGGAAGTGCAAATTCCACCAAACTATGGCCCGCGTTACACAAAACTTTTCACCGATAGCTTTAAAACCATTGCCGATGAAACAGATTCTAAGCTCATGCCCTTTTTCATGCTCAGTATTGCAGGCCGCCCTGAACTTATGCAAAACGATAACCTGCACCCTAATGCCGATGCCCAACCATTAATACGCGACTTTATGTACAAAACGATCAACGATTGGCTAGACTAACCTCTAGCCCATTGATTTAATGTGGATTACCTGAACAATAAACAGGCAATCGAACTGCGGGGATATTGATTTTTATAAAAAAAGCCGTACTATGGCTTGAAACGTCGGCATATAGCGCAGCTTGGTAGCGCACTGTCATGGGGTGTCAGGGGTCGCAGGTTCAAATCCTGCTATGCCGACCATCTTTTCCCCTATTATATCAAATAGATATACAAAATCACTTTTATATTAGAAACTGCTAATTTGTAAAAGTTTTGTATTAGTTTTGCATTAGCAATTGTGAAATTTCCCTTTTCTAGCACGTAAATCAAATAACTTTTTCTAATGAAAGCTTAAAACCCAAACTGGGCTTTTAGAGCACTCTTATTCATTTAAAAAAGCCAGCAGAGCTGGCTTTAAGTCATAACGAGTCAAAAAACGCGTTAACTGATTTATCAAACAAATGATAAAAATAAAGAAATTGTCCAGTGTTGAGAATATGCGATTGCACCAATTGCTTGAACTGTTTCAATAAGCAGAAATTACAACTGAAAAACACGTTCGTAGCTGGGCGCATCTCCTCAGGTAGTGCTTGCATAAAAGAGTCGCTAACAACTATAAACTCTTGCTGAGCTACATAATTTCTTACGTAATAAATGTAATCATTATTTTGCTCATATAAAGCAATATATTCTTCATCATTAGCAACTGCAGGTCGCTTCTGAAATAGTTCCACAACGTTTGAGTTAGTCATATTCATCTCCAAAAAGTTTGTCTTCGAAAATAAATACGAGCTATTTATGCAAAATTTGTATTGTCTGCTGATTTATTATTTTTTGTTCGGCTGAGAAAAAACAAACTTGATGGAAAATAAAAAGCTTAATGGTGCTTGCGGAAATAGGCGAGAACCTTAAAATTACTCTCTCTAATTGGTTCAATGCAGTTGAGTCAACTTAAGCTTTAAAATGGTAATCAATATTGAACTTCAAATTTAAAAAAAACTGGCTTACACCAATGTTTGTCATAACACTTCTTTTCTCATTGGTATCTTTGGTATCTACATATTACTTTCATGATACGGAATCCATAAAGATAAAAGCCGCGCTGTTTGTATCTCCAATTTTTTACTTATGTGCAGTCTACTATTTCTCTTACCTAGTTATTACACCCAATGAAATTGTAATTGAGGGTAATAAAATAAATATTGATGGGAAAACTCATTCATTAGGTGGTAATTCGAAATGTTACGTGTACTTTGATAAGCCTATACGCGCTTCAGAAGTACTACAGGCCGAATTTGAAATTTTACTCGAGAATGAAAAACCAATAACTACATCTTGCTTTTATGATTTTGATTTTGATGAAAGTGACTTTATAACTCGCTACGCAGATAGTGAGTCCGTTTTTGCACATTCAAAGGTATTTGATTAAAGTTTTAGAACTCTCGATGGGCTACATTGTTTCTTACGGAATATATGTAGCTATCATTTTGTTCATATAAAGCAATATATTCTTCATCATTAGCAACTGCAGGACGCTTCTGAAATAGTTCCACAACGTTTGAGTTAGTCATATTCATCTCCAAAAAGTTTGTCTCCGAAAATAAATACGACTACTTATGCAAAATTTGCATTGTCCGCCGCTTCTTATTTTTAAATTAACAAAGAAGGAAGCAACCAAAATGGAAAATGAGAAGTTCAATGCTGCTGTAGCAGCCGATTTTTTAGAGAAAGTTAGTCAATGCCTTTATCAAGAGTATGACGCTATTTATGACTTAAACTTTACAGAAGATAATTTTGATATAGAGAAGCTGTTATTTCACTGCTTTTCGAGTAGCTACAAAATTAGTTTTAGCTATGAACAGTTATCTCTTCTAAGGTCAATATTATTTCTACTTTGCAGTAACACTAACTTATTAATGAGTAATGAGGCTGGTGATACAGAAGGCTTTGTTGATGAACGTCAGTTAGAGTTTGACTTCGATAACTCGTATTAATTCGCTTGCAGTGAACATGTTTATCTTTAAGTACATATAGAGGAGATAAACATGAGCCAAACAAAACTTCAAATTTTCAGAAAGTACACAAGAGAATCTAAGTCACCTTTCCAAGACGCATCGACGAACCTTTGGCTTGCAAATGTCACTAACGTAGACAGGCTTGAGTTAGACTTTTCACAATACATATATGTCCATCGTGATGATGTTGGAAAAGTCGTCGGGGTCAGTGTTAGTAAATCAATTGCCCGAGAGCACAGTCTTGAAAGTCAGTATCTTGAAGGGAGCGGTATGTATCGCATATTCATCTTTTACATTGACCAAATCAAAGATTTCTGCGAGCTCTGGGCTGATGAGTTTGAACAGTTCTTTCTACTACCGCCTGATTTGTTCTTCGAATTAGCGCAGTGGCATTGGAACACAATCATTGAAAATGATGGTTAATTGAAGCGACTCGAAAGAGTCGCTTTTTCTTGAACATGTTACTAGCAGATAGCGTCATGCTCTTACTTGCAATGACACTATTCGTTGGCACTCGCTTTTTTATTATCTAGATATACCCAAATAGCGCCGCCAATCATAATTGATAGGGGGACCAGAAAAGCTAAGTATTCAATCTCAAAGTTCATAATACTTCTCCTATTCAAAGCGAGTAAAAATATAGCTAGCTACATTTGCTAGTAATTAACTATAACACATCGCAATTTCAGCATGATTTCACTATATGGTCTTAGAACAATAACAATATCATTTTTACTATCCATCACATGCTAACTCAAGTACAAAATGGCGGCGCTAGCAAGATAGTAAATCAAAATTCACTTAACTAAACTGGTAATAAATACACTTATTTTGCTTGTTTATTTCTTACTTAATAGTGTGAGACAGACTGAAATAAGCAGGACGCTCAATCATCACTTAGCAAATGTCGTTACCACCGCACCCTGGCGGAGGACCTAGATTTGGCTTCTTTAGGAAGTCAGCTCGCATATATAAGCGGTTTGCGATAAGAGTTAACTGTAGGGAGAGTTAGCTGTGTGAGTTGCACGAATGCGTTGCAGCAAACTCAGATGAATGACAGAGCAATAAAAGAGAGAAGCAGGCACCATGTGTCTGTTTTTCTCTTTAGATTTCTCATCGACCAAACTTATGTATTTGCACAGTACATAAAACAGGAGAAACTGTGTGAAGACATTACGCTTAAAGTTCGTTCTAGATTTAGTTCGAGTTATCGTGAATGTAATTTATATATTTGTGGTTATTGCGGTTGGATTTTGGGTCGTGGACTATTTTTCCATCTACAAAGCTGCATCAAGTTACTCATTCTCGGGTATCGATGGATATGCACGACTTATAATCGCATTCATATTTGCAGAAATCTTAGGTTATGTAGAATCGAGCTTAAGAGAGAAGTACTTGTAATACTCAGCGCCCAATGGGCGCTTTTATAATGAAGTTTCTGGTCGAGCTGTTGATGCTATGGCTAACTTATTTTTGGACAAAAACGTTTTAGATTATTTATTCGGTAACACCTGCTTAAGAGGCACCAAAACCAATCGCTGCGTAGTTTTGATGTCACAGTGCCCCGCTTTTCAGGGGCGCGACTTGATGCGATTGTTAGTTGCACTTTAGCACTGAAGGATCGGTGATAATTTTTAAGGATCTGCATTTAGGGCAAATAAATCCTATTTTTAAAGACAAAAATAGGGAGCCCCTTTGACAAATTTACTCATAACATAACTCTTTACTTGTTTTTTTTCATATACATTTCTGCTTCGCAGTCACCTTTTTTGCATTTGAATTTCATTTCAAAATTTTCGCAAATATTTAACACCAAGGAAATACCAAGAAAAGCAACTGCAACAATTGCGACAACCTCAATTCCAGTAAGCGTCGCAACAGCAGCGAAACCAACAGCCCCGCTTACTCCTCCAGTAAATGGAGTGGCGACAATTGCTGCCCCCAAAGCAACTAACATAGGTTTAGATAGTTTTTTAATAGTTCTTGAACGTTCTAGTTTTTCCGCTAGTTCACCTTTTACTATGAAGTGTTCAGTACCTGCATCAATAGCTTTTTCAAGTTCACTTTTTGTTCGAATTACAATTGGCTCACTCATGTTATCTTCCTTTATATTGTGTACATAATTCAGCTTAATTTGTGCAACTAACCCTGATAATGGGCTAAAAATTGTTTGCTAAATTGTTGAGGAACGAAAACAGCAAACTGTTTTTAGTCCTTATTTATTAGCTTTTTAGGTACCGAAGTACACCTTAGTTTTATCGTACTTGAATAGATAAGCAATAAGCAATAAGCAATAAGCAATAAGCAATAAGCAATAAGCAATAAGCAATAAGCAAGCATGGGACTATTAAAGCAAAAGTAAATAGATAAAACTATCGTCATTAGCGTTTGGAATGACAAAAGTTATAAAATAACAAAAGCATAAACTGGCGGCAATATTGCCATTTTTTAATAAGTAAAATAGCGCTCGTAGGAAAAAGCAACCCTATTAAAATTAATTAAACACCCAAATCATTTTGCCAAATTTTATTAAACCCCATTGACTGACCTTTGTAGGAAAAATTCACATCAAAGCCAGGTATTACAGCCGACAGGAAAAACAAAAAGCAAAATAATCAATGTGCTGTTATGAATTTTAATATTAGAGGCATAGATTTGAAATCATCTACCACGATTAGGTACCTAGACATAATGACTCCCACGCAGTGCTAGCATGCACAAACTAAGTAAGGTCTGCTCTGTTACTAGAAATAGTAATAACCAACGAATATCAGCATGAAAACCGACGACATTACTTGCTTCATCCTATGTATTAACTCGCTTTAATTCGACTTTAAAATTATGGCTTAAAAAGTTAGGCAGGGATGAGTGCGTTTAACTTGACAGTGGAAGTCATACCAACGCACACCTAACAGGCGTAAAATGCTTGGCTTATAATAAGCCACCCAGGAGCGCAAGCATTTTACGTCCTTTGTTAAGACGCTTGTTAGGGCTATGACTTCAACTCTTTTACAGAGTAACCCCGTTTTTTAATATTTCTGCTTTAGCCCTTGTACCTCATTTGCCTGTTTTCAATTTTCCAGCAACGGCCGTAGCTGCATTTTTGCTACGTCTAAAACTTTTTTCCAAAAACTAATAAAACCTCCTTATCTACATTTTTTACATTGGCTTTGGTTACTGACACCACCATTCATCGTTCTGTAACCAAAAATCCTTTCCAACTCAGGCTCTGTTTTAGCAACAACACCACACTTTGGGCATTTATGAGGTAACTTTATTTTTCCAGCCATAATGACTCTCCTTAGTTAAAAATATATGAGTGAGCTAAATTGCCCTTACGCCGTTGTAAACGGCACAAAATAGCAGGTTAAAATCAGAGCGAAGCGAGCACAGCCTACTATTTTGTGTCCGCTTTGACAACTTTGTTAGATGACGCTTTCAATAATGTTGTCAATCATTTAACGCTTTTATCCAGTCGATAAAGCTTCCTGAAAAGGGAACGCACTTGAGACCTCTATTTTCTTCAGTGTGAGGGAATACACTGGAGATTTTAGCCCTTTGTTCAACCTCGGAAGCTAAATCAATATAAAAAATAATCTTATTGTCTCCATCAGCACGATCTTCAGCAAACTGTTTTATAAGAAAACGAAGTAATGCATCTTCCTCTGGTAAACTATACCCAACAACCACAAGTATCTTAGACTCCTGCAACAATCTAATTGCTTTTGGGAAAAGAGCTTTGAAGTAGTTCTGGGTATAATCTTGCTCATTAGACGGAAGCATAATTTGTGGTGGATTAGTTCTGATATTCGATATTTCCTTTTCGGTATAATCAAACTCAAATCCATCTGAGTTTTCAAACACCTCAAATCCGCCGTTTATCTTAAACAAGCTATTTACCAGCCAGTTATCATGTACCACACTCGGATTTTCCTTGCCGCAAACTATATTTGCCGTAATCCCCCTGTAAGTGTAAAGAAAAAGGGAGTCATCAGGCGCACAGCTAGCATCAAGGATAGCTTCAGGAATATAATCGTAATTAGTGGTTATTATATGAGTTCTAATGCCTTCAGATACGCCTTGTGAACCATCACCTTCACGCATTAATTTTGAGAAAAACTCAGTAATCAGCCTTTGATCATCACTAATATCGTTTGGTATTAATATTTTTTTATCATCTTTGTCAAAATAATAAAGTGGCGCTGTATTTTTGAACCTTTCATAAACTAAGGCCCTTAGCTCTGCTTCTACCATTTTAATGTTTCCATCATCGATGTAGCGCGGCCTAATTTCTGGATACTTCTTATACATCCCTAGCTGATATGTAAGCTCTTTAAATAGTTCAGGGTTTATATCAAGATCATGATATCCATGAGTTCTTAAATAGGCCTCAAGGTAATTAGAAGAATCACTCCACTCATCATATTTAAAGCTAAATAATTCATTTCCTGTAGGAAAACGAGAGTCCCACGACTTAGAAAACCCAGCTCCTAAAAAAAAGCAGATATTACACAGAGGGGCTCTATCTTTACCTTTGTAAGTAAAAGCTTTGATCAACTCAGAGAAAATAGTTGGAGAAGTCATTTATTACTCCTAAAGTCATCTAACGCCTCAATAAGAGGCGAGTAATTGTTGGCTATAATGTGAAGCGAAGCGGAACCGAGCCAACAGTTACGAGCCCTGCTTTAGTGACTTGTTAGGCGATGATTGACTACTGTTAGTCAATTGCTCCACTCTTTGGTTTATAAAAATATATATATTAGAAGAAAACATACCGACAATAACTGCGACTAGTATCATTGAATAGATTTCATTTCCTGTTTCACTTACGGTAACACTAGCTTTTTGTGCACCTTGAATTTGTGAATTAGCAATATAAGGGGTTATTAGAGCTAAAAACACCTTACTTTTAATTCCTAGCCATGAAAATGCTGCAATTAAACCAGATGAGAAAACTAACTTAGCATTATCCTCTACTTTCAATCCTGAAAGCATAACTCTTGAAGATGCACCTAACATACCAAATAACAATGGAACAAAAAGCAATACAATTACATTGTATGTATCAGTAATTACGGCAAGAGTATCTTGGTGCAATTTAAAAATTTCAGGGTTGATGCTTGCTGTATACACTAAAGCAGCACCAACACCTACAAGCAAATAACTAAAAATTGCTAGACGATAAATCTCTTTTTTTCGTGCAAGTAACAAAGGCTTTACTTCAACCTCATTTTCAACTTTACTCTTTGCACTATCGCTTTTTATATCAACAACCTTGTCTTCTAATTCTTTATTTTCTTTTTCCATAATATTTCCAGTGCTACAGTTTTGATAGTCGCCTAACATTTTAGTATTTATGCGACACGCAGTTTGTGTTGCATAATTGCTTGTTGGACTGATTCGTTACCTGCTTGGTGTGTCAGAGTTAGTGTTGTTTATGCTATGGGGATTTGCTTTTTATGGACTAAGCTATAGTAAGCCAATTTCATTGGCGTATCTGTCCTTAATTAAGCTTTCCCTGCACTGCTTAGCGTTTATTATGCTTCCATTACACCTAAGTTTGGTTAAATAAGCAACTATATTTTTGCACGCACAAAGCAGCCATTAGGGCATTTACCCTAACTTGTTTCGGGGCAAAGGCGAGTTATATTTATAACTTACCTCTGGACATAAACAATTTAGAACCGAAGGACCGCTCAGTTGAATTAGGGGCTTTTAAATTATGTTATTTCTGTTTCTTCTTCAGTCTCTTTTTTAAGCAAATCTTGTTTAGTTTTTCTAATTCGATCTACTTCATTTAACTTCTCGAAACACAAACCATCTCTTTCTAATCTAATAATTTCAGTGACGAAAGCTATCACTGTGTCTTGATCCCAGCTTTCAAAATCAATTTGTTGTAGATCAAACCACGTTGCTATTTGTTGGTTAGTTACGATATTTTCAAACAAGGCTAAGATAACTTCACTGGTCAGCGATTTTTGTAGTGCTACATAAGTATCACAGTTTGCTACGATACATTCTGCCTCTTTAAATGAAGTACTGGGCATACCAATTAATTTATTTAATACCCTAGACAAAGCAGAACTAGATGACCTAGACATTATAGAAATTAAACTATTCACCCAAGTTTTATTAGAGAAGCTCTCCATATTGTTATTAGACAACTCAGAAAAAAACTGTTTAAGCGAATCGTTTAATGACGCACATTTAATAAATGATTTATTATTTTTAGAGTACCATTCCTCTACTATTAATCTAATTGTATTATTTGGTTCTTGAATTTGTTTCATCCACCAATCAACATCCGCATTTCCGTCATTACCAATTAATTCTAAAAACTTCTCTCGCCAAGAGTTAGATATTTCAATATTCATAACATCCCTCAAGAAAGATTCATTAATTTTCTCTAATTTATTTAAAGTAAATTTATAGCGATTAATCCACGATTCGAGAAAATTGACCGTCTCATTAGGCATAGTATTAATAGTTTTTAGAGTGTCATATTTGGCAATAACCTTTTCAATATTAAGTCTGAATACACGTTTATTAACAACTAGTTGACCTATAGCCTTGTACACATACTCTCTTAATTCTTGATGCTCTAACGCGGTTAAGAGCATGTCGAATTCACAGGAAACGACAAAACAATTTGCCAATTCTTTGTGAAACTCATCATTAAGTTCAATATAAGGTTCATAGTTTCCAATGTACTGTGGAGTATTATGGTAGATCATATTTGAGAACGCTTGAGCTAACCACTTAGCTTTGTTTTTCTTTTCAATCTTAGCAAGCCCTTGATGATAGTAATTGAATTGATTCGTGTCATACCATGCTTTATTGTATAAATTTGATTCTAATATGCTTGTTCCATCATTAATGTCGTCAACAGTAGGCATTGATGAATAAAGGTCGCTCAATCTAACCTCCCCATCAAGCCAACCTAATCTAAAACGACTTGAGATTGCTTCTAACAATTCTTTATCTATTTCCCGTGCCTTGCTAGCGACAGAGAATAAACTCTGAATATCCTTTTCTACCAGTTCACTAACACCTATATTCCAGTTTGGAAATTTTTCTCGATTAGGCCACAGATATTCAATGAACATGTTTGCGTTAAAAAATTTAACTGCATATGGAATGTCTTCTAAAAGCTGTGAACACCCGTAAAGTACTTTAAGGGTTTCGTTTATGTCATCGAGCTTAAGAGCTTCACTAGGTGTTTCATTAATTGAATTATAATAACGTTCAATTCTAGACGTACTCACTTTAACATCTAAATTTATCAACTGTTGAGTTGAGGAAACTAATGTCTCGATATCCTCGATATCCTCGATATCCTCGATATCCTTTTCTATCGCGGAGTTTATGTGAGGATACCACTTATCAATCCAAGCTTCGTATTTTTCATCTTCTTCCTCTTTCATCAATAACATCAATGAAATAAATTTATCAGTTCCCGCGTCATCTATTAAATCTAATAGTATTTTGTCGTAAGCATAAATACTTTGTTTAGCCATGAATGGTTCTATATCCGTATTATCTAATGCTCTTCTTAGTGGGCTAGTAAGTATCTCGCTTTCAGCAACATTATAACTAGACAAATAATGTATTGAGACTAGTTCTTTAGACCACAATTCGAAATCAATAATACGCTCAATTATTTTCTTACTTTCTTTTAGTTTATCTTGAAAGGCTGGATTTTTTGATTCTGAGGCCAACACTTCAGTTGAAGATACCCCAGAATTTTGAACTGATAACTGATAATAAAATGCTGTTATTACACTAATGCGTTCACTATGTGTTGCTAAAATACTAACTACTGAATTTATCAGCTTCTTCATATAACGAGGGGTGACTTGGGTATTAAAAGCATAAGTCCAGAGATCTATGAGCTTCAGAATTCCTTTTAACTCTTCATTTTTAACGGTAATTCCTGTCTCTGCAATCATATCAGAACAACTGCTTTTCCAATCTGCTGATAGTATTGGAGCAACCCTAAATGATATTGGAATTCTTTTTGAGATAAACTCCATTCCTTCGGCTTCATCCGAGGATAATGAAGATGCAACATGTGTAATTGAATAAGGAATTAATAATTGTATTTTAGTTTGGGCTATAGAAGTAAATACTTCAATATCACTCCACACTTCTCTCAATTTTTCTTTAGTTACACGGTCCAAGTTATCCAGAACTAAAATAAATCGTTTTTCATCTGGGATCTCAAAAACAAAGGACTCCAATGCTTGCTGTAACTCATAGGCACCTACTTCTTTGTTAATTTCAATAGTTTCTGAAATAGTGTCATTGCTATTTCTTTTAAAAATATCACCAGTTGTGGGTGGCGTTCCAAAAAGCCAAAGAATCTTTTTTTGTTCTTGCGCACATCTTACAATATGCCAAGGAAACCAAACCAAGATTACGGAAAGTAAAGATAGACCACTGAAGCTAAAGTTCTCATTTGCAACTTCATAATTATCTCTAAGCATTTGAAATATAAACATAAGAAAATTACCAAGCCCTGTTAAAGCGTCTGGCAATAGTCTTATACCCACTAATAAAGAAATCGTAAACCAAACGATCCAGATGTTAATATTACTTTTTATGTTGGACGTATATTCAAAATGATTACCTAAAGCAACATTTTTAGCCTTTTCAACTTTAGCCTTACCTTCTTTCGAGGAGATAGCCCCTTCTACAGCCAAATAAAGTTTCTCTATTAAGGCTTTTTTAGTAGCACCGTGCTGAAATTTTTCGACATCAAATTCAACGAACTCGTATTGCTCTTCGCAACTCATATCTTTAATGAGTTCTAGCACAGTACTTTTACCCGATCCTAAATTTCCTTCAACACCAACAACATTGATACCGTTATCATCTTTTAAAGATCTAAAAACAGCATTAGCTGTCCTACTATGGCTACAACTATCAAACAAGTCTTTTTTAGAAGGCTTTTCTATTAGAAACTTGTAGTTGTTATTATTTTTTTCATTATCCATATGAGGTATAACCTAAGAGTTTGTGAATTAATCATCTTTTTATACGAAAAACAGCTCTGAATAAGCTAGCACGGGTAGAGCCACATGTCATTTAACTTGTTGTTAAGCTGAAGCATTACTGAATATCGAAGTATTAGTATAAACTGTCGTGCCATGGTGATTTCGGCCAATTATTTAGAGTATTTACCCTAACTTGTTTTGAGGCAGAAACACGTTTGCTAAAATACCATTAGTAGTGCTTCACAAAGGTAATTTTTCTAAAGCGGTATGTTCTGTGTATTGCCATGTAACAGTTTTAATAAAACTTATCATTAATCAAGTTAATAAACTTTGTTCTAATAATTATTTTTTCTTTCAGTATCTCAGCTTCTCTTTCCGTCAGCAGAGGTAGCTTTGATTTCTTGTCATACCGTGTTGGCATTTCACTCAGTAGCTGCTTGTAGAAGCGCTGTGTGTCTTGCTGTATTTTTGTTGAAGCTACGATGAGAAATACTCTGTCATATAATTTCTGCTCATCAAATAGTGCGCTTTTAAATTTTAGAATGCTTTGTTCATGCTGTTGTTTTCGCTTAAATGAGTGCTCTATTTCAACTGCAGTGACTTCGTTATTGTTTAGTAATACTAGCGCATCAATATTTTTTACATCATTTGATGAAAAAAGACGTTTAAACTCCAACTCAGTCAAATAGGCTTTCCATAGCGGATTGGGAGTACCGTCTGTATTACTATTTTGAATACCAAGCGAAAGAACTAAGCTTAAAATGCTGTCATGCATAATGGAGTTTTGATTCACTTGGTGTATTGGCTCTGATGTTGAGCGAAAAGGGAAATCGATTTGTGTTAACTCACGCGCATACTGTGCGCCTGCATATGATAATACATAGACGCGCCCATCTGCCGCACGAATTGTTTTCGCTGCTTGAAGTAATCCCATACCGACGAGTTTGTTTAAAAACTCTAAGGTTTTTGCTCTACTTGTTTGCCATACCTCTGCACACACAATTGCTGATACAAATCCAAACCGCATTGCATGTTTTATTGTCCACTCTAGTTTTACCTGGCCTTGTTGTCGTCGGTTTTTATATTTTTTGTAATGCATATCGATGTCAAAGTAGGGCAGATATACATTACTGTTGGTAATACCTGAGGTATCTTTATCTATCGTCATTTTTTATCTCCATCGTGATTTGTTTACTTGGAGATATGGAGGTTTGAGTGATACGAATTTTGCTAACATAGCGATAAATTATCGGTTTTTCATTAGGAGAAGCATTCGCTTCACTGCACCTGATGAAACTACTTATAAATAAACTAAATATGAAGTTTCACTTCATTAATCGCAAAGGTTTCACTTTGCGATTAAACGCTTACAACCCACACCAGCTCTAATGTTGACATTCGTCAACGAGCTGGCTCTACGAAGCGTTCGCTTCTAGGGTTGACGCTTAGCGCATGTCCGGCTTGCGCCGCACTAACCCCCCTTTTGCCATGCCAGGCTGCGCATTGATAAATCATGTTGCTTGTAAAGCTGGCAGTCGTTCGTGTCCTCACTTTTAGGTTTACTGTTTCATTGCTTCGCTATTTCACAGTAAATTTTTGCTCCACAAAAACAAAAGCGGGGTTAGTCCGCCACAGTCGGACATGCGCTGCTCCGCTCGAAAATTGGCTTCGCAATTATTCTTACTACGCGATTTATTGAGTTGTTTCACAACTGCTTTTTGTTGCAGTCAAAGCGGTTGCTTTGATGCAAGATGACGCTTCGCTTTTTAATTAACACCAGAACACTTTCTGCATAATCTACTTTTATTAATCTTTGATAATGCGTGTACGATTATCTCGTTGACAAAAAATAGATGCACAATCTCGAATTGTAGCGGGACGAGTATCTTTGCTTTTATTAATAAACAAGCTCTACAAAGAGCCAAGGAGAACGAATTATGAGATAGATAAGATGGTTTGCCTGCACAGCATTAGCTGTGGTTGAACCGTAAACAGGCTGGTGTTTAGCGCTGCACGAGAAACAAAGCCATAGATAAAAGCAGTCAACACTTTTTATCTTTGAAAACTTTTTAGTCGATAAAAGTTTTTATAAAAATATGTTTGCAAATGAGTTTTAAATTCTTAAAGTCAAATAGCGCCAAAACGAAAATTAAGGTGCAATTATGACAGACTTACTAAGTTTAAAACTATTCGGCCATTGTTCTGTAGAGCCATTTATAGAAGAAGGTATAGACACACAAATAACCCCAATTAATGTATGTGATGACATACTGACCAATCCTTTAAACCTCTCAGCGCAGACAGATTTGGCTGCTGCAACTGCTTGCGTGCTTTCAGATGGAAGTGATATTTCAGAGCCCCTCATAGAGCCTGTTTCGCTAATTGATATTAATGACAACTTAGCTTTGCCAGAGTCAATATCGAGTACTGATGAGTGTCATGTAAACCACACAGACCATAGCTTTATGTTATCGGATGAAGGCGGGATCATAACGTTTGATGACGACCACAGTGCGTCAGACTGGGGGTTCGATGATGCAGGTATCAGTGATAATACAGATTTTTAGATTAAGCAAAGCTTAGTTTACGTAAGCAAAGAATTAAATATTTATGTCCTAGTAGTTAGTCCTACCAAAGCCCACATCAGTGGGCTTTTATAGTTTAAATATTCTTCAAATTTATTCACTATCAAGAAATCAATGTGCTATTTCTAATTCAAATTGTCATAAAAAGGCATTTAATTTTATATCAAGCACTACGAGCCAGCCTCTACTGATTGAATTATGAACAAGCACTTTAAAAACAATTTGAACAAAATTTAAACATTGAATTCCAAAATATAAATAAACGATAGAAACATTACTACTGTCATTTAATTAACAAAAAAACAGGGTTCTATATTTATCATAGGTTTAAACGCCATTATCTAAAATCAACAGCCGCCCCACTACAAAAAGCCAATCAAATCAATAGCAAAACACTCGAACGCACAATTTTTGAGCTAAAAAAATTTTTTTCTATTTAAATCCATATGGTTAAAAAGAATGAATAAATCAAGGGGTTGCACGAAGAAAAAATATCGCTAACATGTATAAGCAACACGAAGAAAATATATATTAAAAGTGAGGTAACAAATTAAAAATACCACCGCCAAATTTAAATAAAACATATTGAAATAAATTAAAATTAAACTCGTTATTCACAATTTAATATTTAGAATTGTTGAATATTTACAATACTAAATATAAAAACTGTGGATAGTAAAATAAAACAATATGAATTTTTTTAAAATTTATATAATAACTTTGGAGGTTCTAAATGAATCATACAATTAAAAATGGCGGTAGGCTGATGAAAGGCCAACTGTGGGCCAGCATGTTTTTTACCGAGTGTTCAAGGCCATCAAATAAAACTCTGAGAAGTTGGATCAATGGCGGAGTTATTGAAGGTGAATTTGTAGGTAACAATGCTGAAGTATATGTTTACAGCAATCAACTTCCGCTCACCAATGTAGCCGCTTTCGCATTAGCAGCTCAACTAGCGGAGTTAAGTTAACATGACAGGTAAAAGAAAAGCCGTAAATAAAAGTAATGGTAACAGAAGAAGCGAGAAGTACAGAGATCTTCCTCCTTATTTATACTTTGACAAGAAAGCTGGTTACTCTCTCAAGCTTACAGATGGCAGGAGAAAGATCGTCAGTCAAAATAGACAAGAAGCGATCACTGTTGCGCTTGACTATAATCGCCGAACACGCTCAGCTCCAATATTGGATAAGCTAATGAATGACAAGCCAGTGCAATTAAGTTTGAATCTTATTATAGATTCAATTATTGAACGTATGATTTCTGACAAAGCTCCAAGTAATGGCTTGCTTTCAACTTGGAAAAATGATGTTCAGCGTATAAAAAGTTACTTCACTATGCCTTGCAATGAAATAGCTTTAACTCATGTAACTGACTACATGGAAGTTAATCATGAAGGAGCTAGTAACAATGTATATAACCGTAAGCTTAGCTTCTTAGAGCTTGTATTCGACTACGCGAAGGATAGTGGCTACATGACAACAAACCCAGCCGCGTTAAAGATTAAAAAGCCAAAAGAGCACAAGAAACGAAAACCGTTAGATCTGGAAGCGTTTATAAAGATCCTAGAGGCAGCCCCTTTGTGGTTAAAAACTTCTATGAATTTAACGATGCAAACGACACATGCTGTTTTAGAGGTATCTAGAATTGAATACAAATTGACTAAAGCAGAGCCAGGTCGCTGTGGATGTATTTGGTATGAAGTACCAAAGCAAGATCAATTTGGCACGGTTTATGGGGAGTTGGCTATCCATCGCCAAAAAACTCATAAAAGCGAAGCTTCGCACGTGATTATTCCTATAAATGACACGTTAAAAACTATTATCGACAACAGCCGAGATGCAATCTTATCTCCTTATGTTGTACATAAGCTTCCGAAGAAAAACTCTAACCCTACTAGTTCTCTGGTTAATCACGTTACCCAGATTGTAAGTAAAAATATCAGTAAAGAGTTTTCTAAAATTCGTGATGAGTTAGGTTTATATGACCATCTAAAGCCAGAGGAGCGCCCTACTTATCATGAAATACGTGGCCTTTCAGCGCGTCTAATCAAAGCTCAAGGTAATGATCCTCAAAGTCGTATGGGTCATTCAGATAGTAAATCTACAAAAGTTTACACTGAGTTTGGAAAAGAGACTGAGTGGGTACAAGTACCAAATCTCACTGTTAACTTTTAAGTTTTGGAGTAATCTAACCTAATAAAAACCCGCTAATTAGCGGGTTTTTATTTATTAGCAATATATTAAGCTGAGTGAAGTTTTCTATTCGTTAGTTAATATAAATAAAGTAAAATCTAATTATATTTGGGTAATTAACAGTGAAAAATGAAGGACTTCTCATCGCTGTTAGTGGGCTCTGGTACGTCCGTAAGCGAAGCGGTAGAGTATAGCTACGGCCCCCGTAATCACAAACTAGTTATGTTTTTTAGGCATTTAAGCCTATTCCTTCCATAAAGGCTCGACTGGTATTTTAGACATTTCTTGGTGCACAGCTTCTGGTATATGCGGGCTGTCATTAGCCAACTTGTCTATTCTCTCGCGAATACTTGCAAGAGAAGACCAGTCATCATTTTGCGCTAATAATTGCTCAAGCTCTCTACCTACTGCATTATATCTCGCACCAGCAGTCCTATGCTTTTCTGCTTTCTCTCCATAATTTAAAAACGACTGCAATGCTGACAAAACAGCTGCTGTAATACTCATTATTCCTATAGTAATTTGCCATCCAATTTCAGGCTTTTCCTGTAGGTTTGCAAACACTGAGGTTCCAACAATTGTAGCAAGAAGGATCGTTGGAACACCTAGCCAAGATTTAAATTTAGAATAACGTAAAGCAGCTCGATAGTGGCCGTTTGCTACGACGGTTAATCGCTTACTCCATTCTACTGCAACAGCGCGCTCATGCATAATTCATCCTTTGTGTGATTATCGCCTAGCTCAGCTTAAAAATACGAGTACGAGCGAGTAGTTTTTCCTGTTGCAAATAGTTACGTTTATTCTTTATAGGCATTAGTGGTTTGACCTAAGTGCCTTAACTTCATCTATTGATAATTTTGTTTTATTTGCAATTGATTGATCATCCAGGGTATCTAATAAGTTTCTAGCAATTTCTTTACGAGTATTTTCAATACCATTTTCATAACTTGTATTGTTACTTTTTTTACTAAACTTACCATACAACAAAGCCAATATAACTAATATCCCATAAGCTCCGGCAATAATTAACACACCCTCTGCTGTGAAGCTAAATAATACCGCTAAAAGAATACCACCAATTATTAAGGCTGCTAGAAACTTAGCCCAATTTATAGCTTTAAACCTAGTAATCAACTCCTCCAGTAATCCAAAAGATATGATTACACCTATTACAATTAATGCTATTTCCATTTTTTAATTAGCCTAAAATGTTTATAGAGAACGATTAGCACTTTTTCTACTGCATTACAGCTCACTTTACTCAGTATAATATTTCTATCAAAGTCATTAGCTAATTGCTAGCTAAAAGGGAGTTGAACTATCGAGTACTTTAACTTTAAACAAAACTTTCGATTAGGCCGTTTCTCCAAATATGTAAGCGATGTACTTTTGGAATTGATATAGTTAATGAGCAGCCACTATTCACTGACTGCCAAACTTCATAATTGCCATTACAGACATTAGTAAAGCTTCAAAAGGGTTAAAGCTTTACTACATCTATTGCCATGGCTAGTTACACGTACGCTGAATTCGTACGTGCATTAATTACCTCTATATCCGGGTTTATTTTCTCAACTAGATCCGTAATAAAACCTTTGTCTTGGGTACTCATTCTGCTTCCGCAAATTATTTCCTTTATTTTGACATTTACGAACTGTTTATTGTTACGAACGAATACACGTTCTTCTTCCTCGTACTGCCATACATCAAATTTGTGACTTAGTACATCAGTTGCAGAGCCTGGATGAAAATTGTTCGCTCCTACCCTGTGAAGGCCATCATATATAATTGGTCTTACCTCATATTTACTCCGATTGACCTCTACTCCAATAGCAACACCTTTATGGCCTTCGGCATAATGTGACCACATAAGCTCATTATTTGGATTTCTAGACAGAGAACATATGCGTATTTTTTCTTTTTCACCTTTTAGAAGCTGTCGCATAGTTTCATCTAAAGAACCTCCACTCTGACTGTATAAATAACGCCCTTCCATAGGATCATTTAGATCAAAATATGGTGCAGCATATAGCCTCTTTTTGAGGATAATATCTGTGAAAAATCTGAAGTCCTGAATCCCTCGGTATTTAAAAAGTAGCAATATTCTCTCCTTGAATGTGTAATCACATAGCGTACAAGAATAGCTTTACTGCGTCCTGTACCGTTACTATTAAGTTTTATCGTAAGATTTAGAGTAATTTAAGTCAATTCCAGAATGTATGCAATTTTCTCAAAACAGAACTATTAAGTAATTACTATAAATCATTGAGGCAAATTGAGAGGTTTTCTAAACTATTATTATAAAGGGCCTATACTTCCCTAAATGATAGATTTATTTGAGCATTTTTTTAGTGATGAAGGTACGCCAACAATATATTTATCAGATTCGGTTACGACTGATACAAATATATCATTGTCACTACTATCAATTTTTTGTCTAATGTAAAAATCATAAATGCTTCAATATTGTCTTATAAAGGGGAAACTCATCTTACGTAAAACCCTATTTGAAAGGGCTATAGTCGTTTTTCATAAACTTTATGCTCCAAACAGATTGATGGAAGTTTGATAAAGTTTTTGAGACGAAAAGAAATTTTCACTTCTGGAGTACAGTTTTAAAAAATATCAGACTATTTGAAAAGTTTAACAATGAATACTTTATACAGAGGTATAAGAGGGTGCAATAATTTAGAGCTCTATAACAGAGTATTAAATTAAAGTTACCACACAATAAAACTGAGTTTATTTAACTCGTCAATGGACAAACTTTCAGAGTTAGGGGACTGCAATGTCCAAAGTGTACAGTGGCTGCTTAATCATGCACAAAACAAGAGTTGACTCCAAATATTCTTATGTAATTATTCATTTGTATCTGTGAAATAAGATCTTATAGTCTTCATCTGAAATAGATGCTGACCAAAATTTAGGTGTAAAACGCCCTTTTTTAACTAACCGTTTAATTTCCTTCTTATGTTCATCTGGCATGTTTACACCAAAATATATATCTGTTATTTCATCTTTATCTAAAGATAAAGACTCACCATCATGTTTTAATTCTAAGGCTTTTAAAAGATCTTCAGTTCGAGTTAGTTGGGTGTGTAATTCTAAGTCTTCTTCATGACTTGGATTAAAAATAGATCTGTACTCATTTTCATAGCTCCATACTTTTGATTTGCTGAGCATTGGCCCTAAAAATTTAACCATCTGGGTTAGCAGAGGAAATGTTAAAACAGGATAGTTTTCAGTGTAATTAATTCTACGAGCCTGAGAAACCACATTACCATTACCTGAAAATTTAACACAATACCCTTTATGTGAATCTGCATAATGCGCCCAAGATAATGGGTTCTCATGACTTGTTGTGAAGCAACAAACACGGATGCTTTGATACGCATCTATGATGTTTTGTTTTAACTTGTCTCGAATGCTTTTATCTTTGAATAATTGTTTTGTGTTAGGTTCAGAGAGTGTTCTATTGACTAATTGGTAATACGCTTTTAAGTCAAATATAAGCCCAGCTTCTTCTGTAGAGTTTTTCTCAGGCCAATTAAGCTTGGGTTTAAATTCGAAAGGGTCATTAAAGTTGCATGGTAAATTGTGAAATAACCAACCATCTGTTAATAGTTTTTTGTGGCGCTCTATTTGTTCAGGGTTGTAAGCTGAAAATCGGTATAAAGCTTCAATATTTTGAGAAGCCGCGCTTGGGTAATTTTTTGAGTAATCTGTAATAATATTCGATGAACTTTCAAGCATTCACAATCCACTTTTTTTCGTTATTAAACAAACTTAAGCGCAAGTAAAACAAATTTCAATAAACATTCTAATGAAATTTAGGTTGAATCATTTATAGAACATACTATTTTACCACTTTTCAGATGAGCCCACTTCTTAATCTTTGTTAAGATTACTAATCAATCCCAAAAAGTTAAACGTCCACTATCGGTCAAAGTAGACCTTTCAAAATTTAAAACTACTCGTTTTAGGAAATGAGTAATTACAAAAAAGCTCTACAACTCTCTCATTTGAAATTCTGCACAAGGCTTGTGAAGTCTGATACTTCTAGTAACAACCCCTTCTAAACAAAAATCATCCTCTGGTGCTACATACACTGGTTTAAATTCATCTGAAGCTGATAACAACAAGCGGTTGTCTTTATCAATGATCTTGCAAACAAAACACCCATTGTAACTTGCAACCACAATATCACCGTTGCTCACATCTACCGCCCTATCGACTAAAAGTAGATCTCCGTCATATATACCTACTCCTTGCATTGACTGCCCTGATGCCATGCCGATGAAGGTGGCATCAGGGTGTTTAATTAAAAGTTGATCTAGCGAAAGGCCAAGCTCTTTGTACTGAGCAGCAGGCGATTCAAAACCTGTAATACCAGCTTCGATATAGATTGGAATAACGAACATAAGAAACAAAACAAACACTGTACATATAAACAGTATAATGAAAATCTGAAGGATCCTAAAGTGAAATATGAAATGATTTAGCTATAGGTTTTTACACTTAGTTTCTCTAATGAATTGTCTTAATGACTTTAAAAGGTTTTACGGAAAAAAGCATTTGTAATAGGCTCTATAACTATCTGTTTTATAAGGTTATAAAATTCGCGAAAGTACTGAATTTCACCCTGCAAAAACCCTTTCACCAGCTTTATTTTCTTTAAATATCATACTGTTACATAGGTATTGTGAAATATCATGGGGTGTCAGGGGTCGCAGGTTCAAATCCTGCTATGCCGACCATCTTTCTACACTCTATTCAATAAGTTACTGAACTTATCTATTTATTTTATCGCACCTTAAATATATATTCCTTTATTCATATCGCACATTTATCACACCATATTAATCTAAATTTATTTTGTCATTTTTAGGTTAGATTAGGTGTTGATTGTCGTTATATATAGTAAGGCAGCTAATGGCACCTTTGTTACCTTCCCAAAGATAGAATTTTATAAAAGCTTTTCAGATAAATAATGTGTAATAGACGGGCAATGAATTATAACAACTTATACATGACCTTTTGCTTTTAGCAATTAGGTTAGAAATGCTCCTGACTGATAGGTTTGAGCGAGAAGCAGACGGCCACTCTAACACGCTTTTGGACAAAAACACGTTAGAGTATTTAATCAGTAACGCCCGAATAATGGGCGGATTAGCTTGGCTATACTTAGCGAAGAATGAGCGCCAGCCAAGCGTGAGACGTCCATTATTAATTCGTTTGTTATGTAACGTTACCACGAAAAATGACTTACAGCTTCTTTATAGGAGGCTAACGCTTTGTATACAGCAAGTTTTACTCTCAACTTTTTGTAAAATACTTGATAGCAAAATACAGGTAAGAACCACACCACTAAAAGTAATACTTGAATAAAAAGAAGTACAAAAACAAATTCGTTGTAAATGCCATCTAACAAGAAGAAAGTTAAAACAAGTAAATTAAGCCCGACAAAAAGCCAGATACCCCAACGTGCATCTTTTATGAGTTCTCTTAATTCTTTGGTTTGACTCGGAGCTTTCACTTTCTTTAGTTACATAACGCCCCAATAATAAGTGAACCAAAAGCTGGCGGGCGATTTGCTCAGCAAATGGCATGACATGCCTTGGTGAATCTGATTCATTGTCTAGTTATATGGCTACTTAGCTAAACCAAAACCAACAATTATTAGTAATGAAAATATTAAGCCACCTAAGAGAATGTCCCATATTTTTGATAACACTCTAATGTGAAAATGCCTGAATTTCCGTATTTCAGGTGAGTTTTTACGCGCCATTGCTAATTCAATATAAGGCTTCAAACGTTTGCTGTATTCAACCTTATCTCTTTTAAACTGGGTAGCGGTTGTTTCATTATCTGATATGTAACGTTCAAAGTTACTAAAGTTAACCTTGATAGCCTCTACCTCTTCAAGCTCAACTTGATTGAGATATTTCTTCCATTCATCTTCCATCGACTACATTCCCTGAAAGCCATATAGACATAATGACTCCCACACGGTGCTAGCCTCCGCTTTTCGTGGGTTAGCTTAATACAAAGCCAGAGCCATAATTAGTTTGTCAAATAACTAAACAGCAGAGGCTAGCATGAACAAACATAGCATA
>Ga0209365_1000018_pt1 | contig 107268 bp, 72 predicted proteins | sample WorMetimpBELIZE2_FD_187389 | JGI IMG/M metagenome (GOLD analysis project Ga0209365, IMG submission 187389) | Marine gutless worms symbiont microbial communities from Max Planck institute for Marine Microbiology, Germany - Olavius imperfectus... | ecosystem: Host-associated > Annelida >...
GTTATGTTATTAAATCTCGTCTGAATCGAGTCCAACTATTCAGTTGTCCTAGTGACACATCATGTGTCCCCATCGTCTAGAGGCCTAGGACACCGCCCTTTCACGGCGGTAACAGGGGTTCGAATCCCCTTGGGGACGCCACTTACATTAATTAAGTTAATGTGTTGGAAAGACTATCTTTTAAATCATTTCAAATAGAACTAAGGTTTTTCGACTTAAGATTCCTTATTCTCATATATCTTTACGATATAGACTCCATATATTTATAAAACTTTAATTCCTATTGAACACTTTTACTGATCATTTTATTACTTTATAGTATCTAGCAACTCATCAGCTAACCATAAGGAAATTAAAATGTTAGCTAAACGTGTTGTACTCATACTAATTTCTTTAGTCATTACTGCTTGTTCAGACTCAAATGAGGGAGTAGCGCTAGGAACGCTTGAGCGTGAGCGTGTGATCCATCCTGCAACGACTAACGAAATACTGATCGATTTACCCGTTTCAGCAGGCCAGTTGGTCGAAAAAGGGCAGGTGATTGCAAAGTTCGATGCCGAACTACAACAAGCGATTGTTGCTAAAGCACAAGCTCAACTAGCTCAAGCCACTGCATTTCTTGAAAAAACCTTGAATGGTGCTCGCCCCGAAGAAGTTGCTGCCGCATCAGCCAAAGTAGCAGCAGCCAATGCTGCATATACGCAAAGCGAAGCTAATTTTCGCCGTGCAAAAACCTTAGTTAAAGATAAACTCGCAAGCCAAGAAACCTTAGACAGTGCAACCGCTGCACGCGATGAGACTTTCGCTAATTTAGAATCAGCAAAGCAGAACTTAAATGAGTTAACAAATGGTTCTCGCGTTGAAGATATTAATAGTGCGAAAGCGCAAGTTCAGGCGGCAGAAGCAGAACTAAAAGTACAGCAAAAATACCTCTCAGATCTGACAATTAAAGCGATGCGTGCTGGCAGGGTCGATAATTTACCTTGGCACGTAGGTGAGCGAGTTACTAAAGGCAGCCCTGTCGTTATTATTCAAGCAAACAGCGCACCTTACGCACGCGTATATATCCCTGAACCATATCGTGCCAAGCTCAATCAGGGCATGACACTCACGGTTCGTGTCGATGGCATAGATAAAGATATACAGGGTGAATTGACCTGGATTGCCTCAGAGCCTGCGTTCACGCCTTTTTATGCCCTTAATCAGGAAGAGCGTGCGAGATTAATGTATCTTGCTGAGGTAACACTACCCACAAGTGAAAATAATTTACCGACAGGCGTACCTGCTCAAGTGATTATGCCATGACTGAATCGGTGATCCATGCCAAAGGTTTGGTAAAACAATTTGGCGACTTGAAAGCGATTGATAACCTTGATCTAGACGTTGAGCAAGGGCAAATTTATGGCTTTTTGGGCCCTAATGGCTGTGGTAAGACGACTGCAATCCGTATGCTTACAGGTTTATTGAAGCCAACCTCTGGTGATATCAATGTGCTTGGCTTGAGTCTGCCAAAAGATGCTGAAAAGCTCAGAACACAACTCGGTTATATGACGCAAAAGTTTTCACTTTATAGTGACTTGACCGTACTTGAAAACCTAAAGTTCATGGCGGCGCTTTACCCGTTTAAAAAGCAGCAAAAACAACAAAGAATTGACGAATTGCTCCATACCTATGGCCTTGATCAAAGAGTCGATCAAATGGCCGGAAGTATGAGTGGGGGCCAACGGCAGCGCTTAGCATTGGCTGCTGCAGTGATTAATAAACCGAAAATTTTATTTCTTGATGAACCAACATCGGCTGTAGATCCACAAAATCGCCGTGACTTTTGGGAAACACTGTTTGATTTAAGTAATGCCGGTACCACGATATTAGTCACCACTCATTACATGGATGAAGCCGAGCGTTGTCATCGTTTAGCCATTTTAGAATCTAGTATTAAACGCGCGGATGGCTCTCCAAAGCAATTAATGACAGACATGCACGCTCATGTTGTAGAAATCGCAGGGGCGCAAACCAGAGAATTAAAAAAACAACTCGCAACAATCGACCATGTTATCTCGGCAACTCAGCTAGGTGTACAGCTGCGAGTATTAGTAAAAAAAGATGTTCAAGACCCCGTTGAGTTCATAAAACAGCAATCATTCTGTCAGGATACGTGGCAAGTAAATAGTGTGCGTCCAAGCCTTGAAGACGTGTTTGTTACCTGCACAGGGCAGGGCAGACAATGAGTATTGTGACTTCATTAAGCCGCATAAAAGCAATTGTAAGCAAAGAATTATTACAATTACGCCGCGATAGAATGACCTTTGCAATGGTGGTGATGATCCCCCTTATCCAACTGATTCTATTTGGTTACGCTATTAACACCAACGTTAAAGATATCCCTGTTGCAGTGGTCGATCATAGTCAAACTGCGCTCAGTCGCATTTTAGTACAAACAGTATCGGCGACAAATGTGGTTAAAGTGACGGATTATTACGACAGTATTGAACTGGCACAAACAGCAATCGCCAGTGCGAAAGTGCGTGCTGTGCTGTTTATCCCCCACGATGTGGCAAACCGACTTGCTCAGCACCCAACCGTTGGTTTTGGTTTGCCTGATGGCAGTAATGAGTCGTTAGTCAGGCCAATTGCGCATTGGTTAGTTGATGGCTCAGATACAATGGTCGCGTCGAGCATAAAATCGCTGCGCAATATGCCGCTTGCAGAGCTTCTCGATAAACCTGCGAATCGAACTTACCCTACCTTTGAGACGACCTTATTTTATAACCCAGAGCAACGCTCTGCGGTGAATATTGTGCCAGGTTTAGCTGCTGTTATTTTAACCATGACGATGATTATGTTTACCTCTGCAGCCATTGTTAAAGAGCAAGAGCGAGGTAATATGGAGCTCTTAATCACCTTACCGTTAAGCTCACTTGAATTAATGATTGGTAAAGTGGTGCCTTATATCTTCATTGGTTTTATTCAGTTATTTATTATACTAGGTATGGGTAAGCTCTTGTTTCATATTCCTTTGGGAGGTGGTTTAGTCGCATTGATTGTCGCAACCTTTGCGTTTATATGTGCCAGTTTAGTGCTTGGCTTAGTCCTTTCAACCATCGCTAAAAATCAGCTTCAAGCAATGCAAATGACAATTTTCATTCTGTTACCCTCGATATTATTATCAGGTTTTGTATTTCCTTATGAAGGCATGCCAAAGGCAGCGCAATGGCTTGCTGAGTGCCTACCCGCAACGCATTACCTGAGGTTAATACGTGGAATCGTGCTAAAAGATGTCAATCTAATAAGCATGAGCAGTGATTTACTTTGGCTGTTAGCCTTTACAATTTTGGGCTTGGCTGTGGCTGCATTTAGGTTTAAGAAAACCCTTGATTAGGCTAGGCAATTTAAGGCATATGTGCTTAACTAAAGAGTAATTTCAATTCTTTTTGAGTAGATGTAAGCGTGTGGCGAGTATTTTGGGTGGCGTTGCTACTAGTGACGTTTGATTGCTATGCAGCAACGATAAACTTAGCCCATACCATGAAGCATGAGCACTTTAATGAGCTGTTAAGTGCACTTGCTGAGCAAAGTGGCTTGACGGTTAATTCTGTATTGGTTGACCAAAAGGCGCTAAAAGTCAGGCTGGTGCAAAATACCAGTACCAGCACCTCAACAGACGTTGTTATTGTACCTGCTGATCATTTAGGCCTTGATAAATATGCCAACTACAGCGTTATCCCAGACTCACTCATAGCTGATACCACAGACAAGCGAACCTTAGAAACTGCAAAGCTAAACAACACGCTCTTAGGTATACCCATCATTCAAGGCAATCACCTGTTACTTTTTTATAATAAGCAGTTTGTTAAAGAGCCAATAGAAAATTGGCAGGATATATACCAAATTCAATCATCATTGCCTGAAAAAGTGAAACTCGTTACATGGAGTTTTATGGAAATGTATTGGTTTATTCCGTTCTTATCGGCTTTTAATGGCGACCTAATTGTAGATAACCATGTTCAGCTTAATACACCGGCAATGCAATTGGCTCTCAAATTTGTTTGGGATTTAAATAAACAAAACCTGGTTGATGGACAGTGCGATTACACTTGCTCAAATAATGCATTTAAAGCGCAGCAAGCCGCCTTCATCATCGATGGTGCTTGGGCGTTAAAAACGTATGAGCAGGCGCTTGGTGATAGTTTAGCTGTGCAGCAATTGCCGAAACTCAATGGTGAGTATATGCAGCCTTATTACTCAACCTTTGTGCTGGCGTTTCCAAATGATGGCTTAAATGGTGTTAATAAAGAGAGCTTGATCAAATTTGCTAAATTGGTTCAAGCAGAAAAATTTCAAACAATGATTTGGCAAAAGCTTCAAGATATCCCCGTTAATACTGAGGTGTTAAATAGTTTAAAATCACAACAAGGCACACAGTTAGCAACCTTAATTGAAGCGATGCAATTTACAAAACCTATGCCTTCAACCGCATCGATGATCATCGTATGGGAAGTATTAAATAAAGGATTTATTCGCTATGGCAGTGGTGCCTTAACTGCTGAGCAAGCGGGGCTTTTTATGCAAGGGTTGGCAGAGCGTTCGATTGCCAATGAAGGGGACGAATGAGTAGTCCACGCTTTAGCCGCGCCTTATTTATCAGTGTATTACTACTGGTTATTATTCCCCTACTGATCCTTGCAGCTTTGATGATAGGGCGCTTCTATTTAAGCTCTATTGATCAAGCAAATACGAGTTTGCAATGGCAAGCTAGAAATAATGCGGCCAGTCTTGAGCAACTCTTATTTAAGCTTGAGAAAAATAGCCAATTACTAAGTAGCACTAAAGCGATAACTGAGCTGCCAAATAAAGTGGTGTACTCACAGTTCGCGCTTGTGCAGTTACAAGAGTTTGTTGCCCAGAACCCACAGATAAAAGCATCGATTGTAATTGATAATCAAGGATTTATAGTTGAAGGGTATCCGATTACTTCTTTAAATTTGAACTATAAACTCACTAAAAGCATTCTCGACAGCGCTCAAACATCAACAGAGCAAAACACAATTCAAATTATTGATAATCCGCAAGTTACTGAGCTACTCGCACCTTTACAGGCAAAACAAAATGCTTTACTGGCAATTACATCTAAGTTGTTACATGAGCAAGATTCTCTCAGTGAGCCAATAATTAAAACGGGCGTGTTAGTGTCTTTTGTGCCTTTATCAGAGGCGTTAAAGTGGCTTGCAATACATAATGAGCAACCGGTTTATCAAGCGGGTAAGCAGGTACAAATTACAGCACAAGATAACATTTTATATAGCTTGGGCGATGCTGGCGATAACGGCAAATTAATGGGGCAGGCCTCAATCAGTAATGTTTTTTTTGCAGGTAAGCCAACCAGTTTACAGTTCCAAATTAATGAAGCAAAAACCACCTACACCAGCGCTGTAAAGCAAACGGCCATATTAGCTGGGCTGCTAATCGTAGGACTCTCTATTTTTTCATTTATCTTAGTGCGCTGGCTGACGGCACGGCTCCATAACCCGCTAAATCGCATTACTGCTCTTAGTCGTGAATATGCGTTAGGTAATTACAAACAAGATACCGACGATTTTCATTATCAAGAGTTTAAAGATATTGCTGATTCGCTCAGCAGCATGGCCGATACCATTGATATACAAATTACTTCATTGCAATTAGAAAAACTTCGCGCTGAGCGCTCTGAGCAAGTTAAAAGCCAATTCTTAGCCAATATGAGCCATGAGATACGCACTCCGATGAATGGTATTGTGGGCTTTTTGCAGCTACTCAATAAAAGCACGCTAACACCAGAGCAAGCAGAGTTTGTAAGGCAAATTAATAACTGTAGTGATGTGTTATTAACCGTGATTAACGATATTCTCGACTTTTCAAAAATAGAGGCCAATAAAATAGAGCTCGAGTCGCGACAATGTGATTTAGTCGCGCTTTGCCATGACCTTATCTTACTATTCAAACCGAGTTGTGATGCCAAAGGAGTTGGCTGCCGGCTTGACGTCTCCCCATTACAATCGCTGAATGTTGAATGTGATGAAATACGTGTTAAACAAGTGCTGATTAACTTGCTCTCTAACGCCGTTAAGTTCACCCATCAAGGAGAGATCGTTCTTTCGCTTATTCTGCAAAGCCGAGATGAACACCAGACAGCCGTCGTGTTATCGGTAAAAGATACAGGCATAGGTATCGCTGAAGATCAAATAACGGCCTTGTTTAATCCTTTTGTTCAGGCGCAAACTAGCACAACTCGTGAATATGGAGGGACCGGTCTTGGGCTTGCAATCAGTAAAGGAATGATTGATTTGATGGGTGGCACTATTGCTATCGACAGTGATCTTGGGAAAGGCTCCGAGTTTACGGTTAATGTTAATTTTAAATCACTAAACCCACAGGACGCTAGTGCAAAAGTACACCAATCAGATGAAGACACTCAGTTCGATTTTAAAGCCGTCGACAAGCCAATATTAATTGCTGAAGATAACCCGATTAACCAAATTGTTATCACTAAGTATTTAACTCAATTAGGTCTAAATTATGAATTGGCAGAAAATGGAAAAATTGCCTGTGAGAAAACCCTAACACAAAACTACGCATTGATTTTAATGGATATTCAAATGCCGGTGATGGATGGATTAACTGCCAGCGAAAACTTACTTGCAAGGCCAGATTTTGATACGCCGATTATTGCCATCAGTGCTAATGCGATGAAAGACGACATCGAAACAAGCGCAAAAATTGGTATCAGTGACCATATCGCAAAGCCAATTAATTTTACTGAACTTGAAAAAGCACTCGCAAAATGGCTATCTCAGCAATCGCCGAAATAGCCGGTATGAATCAAAAAGTGTTGTTATCTTTTTTCTGAATTAACTCAATTGCATAACCATCTGGGTCTTTAACAAATGCAATTTCAGTTGTGCCGCCTTTTACAGGACCCGGCTCACGACTCACATTACCGCCAGCAGCTTTAATGTCTTCGCAGGCTTTATAAATATTATCAAACTCGATAGCAATATGACCGTATGCATTACCTAAATCATAGCTGTCTGTATCCCAGTTATAAGTAAGCTCAAGCACAGTCGAATTTTTTTCGTCACCATAACCGACAAAAGCAAGGGTGTAGCGGTACTCTTCGTTGTCTGCACGGCGCAGCTCTTTCATACCTAATACCTGCGTATAAAATTCAATTGATTTATCTAAATCAGCAACGCGAAGCATTGTGTGTAATAAGCGCATTTTAAGCATCCTCTTTCTTGTCTTTAAATTCGCACAATTTCAATAACGCAGCATGGTACAACGCTGCGCATTAAAATTATTAAAAATGGATTATAAGTTATTTCGATTGCATGCACAGTAGCATTGAGACAAAGCGTTTGATATGAAAACAGTGATGTTATGCAGCAATGAAAAGAGACTGCTGCATAACAATGAGGTTTTTGCGGTATAAATGAAAGCTTAGCTTTTCACTTTACCTTTAAGTACATAAATTTCGCCATCAAAGCTCCCTTGAATTGTCAGACCTTGTCCCGCCAATTCCTTAAGATATTCGATATGCTCATTAGTGATATGTTGCCCCGGCACTAACAGTGGGATACCAGGAGGATAAGGTGTCACTAATCCGGCACAAATTCGGTTGTTACTTTTGCTAATTGGTACAGATTCACGTTCGCCATAGAATGCCTCACTAGGAATACAGGCTAAGTCAATAGCGGGTAGATTCTCTGGTAGGCGTGTGCGTCTCATTGAAGTGGCAAGTTTTACTTTACCGCTATCGAGTTTCTTCAGCGCATTGTAAAGACGAATGATCTTTGAGCGTGTACCACCAAGAGTCAATAAAACTAAAATGGTGCTGTGTGTGTATTTTTCTATTTCAAGGCCAATTTCATCTAATAGGAATTTATGAATATCCTTTAATGAATAAGGTAACTCGCTAATATCGATAAGGATCTTCAATGGGTCGTGACCCATGTTATCGCCACTAAAATGTGGGAATATATCCATGAAATCTTGCTTATCGAGCACTTTAATATGTTTCAATGAAGCCATTTGCTGCTTAAACTCTGCAACATGATTCAGCAGGGCATTCAGTAATTTATAACCTTCCATTTCTAATTGCTTCTGGCATACATCCAGCGAAGCAATGAGCTGATATTTTGGCGAGGTACTGGCGTAAATACTGTAGATCTCACGGAAGAAATCGGCATCGAAATCAGGGTCGTTAACATGAATATAAGACGCCTGAGAGAACGCCGAAACCACTTTATGTGCCGAATGGGTAACATAGTCTGCGCCAGCATTTATTGCTGAGTAGTGGCGTAAACTCGGGTGGAAAAGCGAGTAAGCAAACCACGCTTCGTCGATAAACACTTTAATACCGTGCTGATGTGCAAATTCAACCACTTGTTTTAAATCGCTAAGCAGACCATCGTAGGTGCAGCCGGTTAAAACCAATAATTTAGCATCGCTATTTTGTTCAATCGCTTGCTTAATGTCAGCCAGTGAAGGGGGCGCGAAGATACCATATTTAGGATTTAAAATACTCGATAAGTAAATAGGTAAACTAGCCGATTGCAAAATGCCGTAATGTACTGATTTATGGCAGTTTCGATCAATGATCACCTTATCGCCTTTACGCAGCAAAGTTTGCAAAATAATCTTATTTGAAGTGGATGACCCATTGGTAACAAAGTAGGTATGTTTTACTTCAAATGTCGCTGCAGCTGATTCTTGAGAGCGGCCTATGGTGTTGGTGCTGTCTGATAATGAACCAAGCGAGTCGACAGAAACCGACAGGTCGCCAACAAATACGTTACGGCCATAAAACTGATAAAAGTCTTTAATATACGGAGAATTTCTAAAGCTAGCACCGCCACTGTGACCAGGTGTGTGCCATGAATCGTTCGATTCACCTACATAACGACGGTAGGCGGTCCAAAATGGGGTTTCTGAACGGTCATCAAAGTCATTGATCATATAGCCCAAGATTGCTTCTGGGTCTGAAATGACCTCATCTTTAAAAAAGAAAGATTCAATTTCTTCTGACTCGTTGACTATCTCCAAGCCTTTCGTATCGTCACCAATAACATAAACAGGCAGTTCTAGGCGTATGCCTTTTAATTGCTCGATAAAACGGCTATAGGTGCGCTCGCCATTGTTCAGTACATCCCAACTAAGTACTACAGCTTGAATATCGCCATCTTCCTCTACATATTTCAACGCCTGCTTGAGCTCTATGCACTCGATAATGTCGATATCAACATCACTTCGTTCAAAATTAGGGATTGTTTTTTCTAGGTTCGTTGAAAGCTCTTTTAAGGTGGCAGGATCTTGTTCAATTAACAAGATACGAAGTAAAGGTAACATAGCAACTCATATAAAAAATTTCACATTACTCAACAGCATAACGAAAGGATGGAAGCTTGTGAAATGATTACGCTGATATTTTTTGTTCCGATACTGATTATACTTTTTTCGTGTTAATCGCAGATAGTTGAAATTACATGTTCTTACTGTAAAAGTAATGCTTAAGTAAAAGGTTAATTGAGCACTCTGCGATAAAAGCACTCAAGCCAGATACAGATAAAAATAAAGATAAACATGCTAGGGAGAATAAAACATGGCGTATGTTGCCAATTTCAAAACTGTAGTTATCTCTACATTGTTTGCGTTTTGTACGAGCGCAGTTAATGCAGATGAAGTCTCAGATTCAAACAATAAAAAGTCGATACCCGAAGCCACTAAATTTGTGACCCAGCATAAAGGCACCTTTAATGGTACAAAGCTGAAATACGAAGCTGTAGCTGGTGAAACTTATATATTAAGTAAAAACGAAGAGCCTACAGCTGCTATCTTTTCGTTTGATTACCTAGCCGCAGATGACAACAAGAACAGACCCGTCACATTTATCTGGAATGGTGGCCCGGGCTCATCGTCTAATTGGTTACACATGGGCGCTTATGGCCCTAAACGAGTTGTGGTACCAAGCGATGCAACGGCTCCTAGATTGGCTCCTTACGAATTAAAAGATGCGCCTGAGACGATACTTGATGTGACTGATATGGTGTTTGTGGACCCTGTTGGTACAGGTTACTCGCGCGCCTTAGGTGACACTGACAGCAAAGCCTTTTGGGGCTTGAATCAGGATGCATCTGTTATTGCTGATTTTATTGCCCAGTGGCTAACAAAAGAAAACCGCTGGAATGCGCCAATATTTTTATTGGGAGAGAGCTATGGTACAACTCGAGCAGCAGCGGTTTCTAAAGTACTGATGGATAAACACCTGATTAATGTAAATGGCATTATTTTTGTGTCACAAGCTTTAGACTATCAAGGTTCAAGCCCTTATGTTGATGACAACATCATTTCTTATATCACCTACATACCCACACTTGCTGCAACCGCTTGGTATCATAAAAAAGTAGACACATCTGGAGATTTTGAAGCGTTTATTGATGCGAGCCGACAATTTGCAGTTGATGAATTACTACCAGCCTTATTTAAGGGGAATGCCCTTAGTAAAGCTGACCGAAAGCAAATTGTTGACGGCCTTCACCGTTATACAGGGCTAAGCAAACAATATATTGAGCAGGTTGATTTACGCATTAATGCCTTTAGATTCGCTAAAGAGTTATTGCGTGATGAGGGCGTCGCAGTAGGCTTTCTTGATGGACGTTATAAGCTTGATGAACGAGACGATTTAACTGCGGCTCCTAAGCAAGACGCGTCAAAAGTGATAGGGCCAGCATATAAAGCGGCACTGATGAAATACATTCGCACAGATTTAAACGTACAGTGGAAAAGAAAATACCTAAACCCAGGCGATCCTGAGTTATCAGATAACTGGCGCTGGCGCACAGCTCCTGATGGACAAGGCTGGGAGCCAAGGTACGTCAATACAGCGCCAGACTTATCTTATGTGCTTCGCAGCAATCCACAAATGAAAGTGATGGTCGCTTCTGGTTATTACGATATTGTCACGCCATTTTTTGATGCTGAATACACCTTAAATAGGCACGGTATATACGCTGATAAAATTGACTATCACTATTATCACGGCGGTCACATGATGTATGTTCACGAACCAGCAAGAGTGGCGCTATTAAGAGATACGCGAGAATTTATTAAAAAGCAGGTGAGCCAAAACCCACGATAATGACTAGGAACATTGTGCCAAACCCTGTGTTTGGCACAATGCGCAAAGGGTGTGATAGAAAAGGTTAAGAACGTTACACATATAGTGCCTATCAAGGATTAACCATTGGTGCATATCGACCATATTTGTTGCCAATGTTTGCCAATATCTGCCATAATCAAAGACTGTAAATATATAGGAATTAACTATGGCAACTTTAAATATCTCTATTCCAGATGAAATGCGCTCATGGATTGATGCCCAAGTTGAGTCAGGTCGATTCTCAAATGCAAGTGATTATATCCGCGATTTGATCCGCCATAATCAGAGTGAAAAAGATGCTATTAGAATGGCATTAGTAGAGGGTGAGCTAAGTGGTGAGAGTGAGTTAACGGTTTTAGATATTATATCCAAATCCAAAAACAAAACTTAAAGCGAATGGCTAAATATATTCTCTCTAATAAAGCTCAGTATGACTTGGAGCGTATTTTTCAGTACACCGAAATTGAATTCGGTGTTTCTCAAGCAGAAAACTATTTAATTGGAATTCATGAAACGCTAATGGCTTTGTCTACTGAGCCGAGCCTTGCTCAAGATGTTAGCGATATCAAGCCAGGATATTCTCGGTATATATTTAGAAAGCACTACATCTTTTTTAAAAAAAGAGCCAACGATATTTTCATTGTGAGAATTCTGCATCAACAAATGAAGGTTCAACTACATCTAACAAGCTAATGCAGGTCAGCAATAATACTTAATTACTCTGTCTTCTCTTTAAATTCACACAAATCTTCGATAATACAGCTGCCGCATTTAGGTTTACGAGCTGTGCACACATAGCGGCCATGCAGGATTAACCAGTGGTGTACATCGACCTTAAACTCTTTAGGTACCACTTTTTCTAGTTTTTGTTCTACAGCCACCACATCTTTACCCATGGCAAACTTAGTGCGGTTAGAAACGCGGAAAATGTGAGTGTCTACAGCAATTGTTGGCCAGCCAAAGGCACAGTTTAAAACAACATTTGCGGTCTTTCTGCCAACACCCGGCAATGCTTCGAGCGCTTCACGATTCTCTGGTACTTCTGAGTTATGTTTATTGACCAGAATCTCACACATTTTATAGACATTATTGGCTTTCGAATTAAACAAACCAATGGTCTTGATGTAATCACGAAGGCCTTCAAGGCCTAAATCAAGAATCGCTTGAGGCGTGTTAGCAACAGGGAATAGCTTACGGGTTGCTTTATTAACACCAACATCTGTAGCTTGTGCTGATAAGGTAACCGCAACTAATAATTCAAACGGGCTTGAATATTCAAGCTCTGTTTCTGGGTGCGGGTTTTGCTCACGTAAACGAGATAAGATCTCATAGCGTTTTTCTTTATTCATGGTGGCGTAAAGCACGCAGTGACGGTGCGTGCTCTCCTTTAAGTTAAACTTGTTACTCGGGCTCTAGGGCCTTTTTCTGCTTCTGGAGTAACAACTTGCTTAGATTTTATTTGTGTATCAATGACATTTTTTGCAGCAATCAATAAACCAAGCCCTAAAAAGGCACCCGGTGGTAAAATTGCCAATAAAAATTGGTTATCAAAACTAAATACTTCAATTCGAAGTGCAGCAGCCCATGGGCCTAATAATAAATCGGCGCCATCAAATAGCGTACCTTGACCAATAAGCTCACGCATTGCCCCTAGCACCACTAAAACTAACATAAAGCCAAGTCCCATCATCAGGCCGTCAAAGGCTGAAAGTGGCACGGTATTTTTAGAGGCGAATGCTTCTGCACGACCGATAATGGCACAGTTGGTAACAATAAGTGGAATAAAAATCCCCAATGATTGATAAAGCCCAAATGTATAGGCATTCATCATTAGCTGCACGATGGTTACAAAGCCTGCGATGATCATCACAAAAACAGGAATACGAATATCTTTAGGCACCCAGTTACGCACAATTGAAACAGTGACGTTAGAACCAACCAGTACCAATAAAGTTGCTAAACCAAGGCCTAATGCATTGGTGATCGTAGAAGTAACAGCAAGTAGCGGGCATAAGCCTAATAACTGCACAAGGGCAGGGTTATTAGCCCACATACCATCTTTAAATAAGGTTTTAACTTGGCTCATTACTTGGCTCCTTGACAGGTGTTTGGCGCAGCAAACAGATTATCAAATTCAGCTTGGGCAAACAGCACAGCTTGTTTAACTGAGCCGACAACGGCACGCGGTGTAATGGTTGCGCCAGTAAATTGATCAAATTGGCCACCATCTTTTTTAACAGCCCAGCGGCTATCATCTTCACTCAGTACATTTTGGCCTTTGAAAAGGGTGATCCAGTCTGATTTTTTGACCTCAACTTTATCGCCAAGGCCCGGTGTTTCTTCGTGCTTAGTTACACGAACACCCGCTATTTCACCATTGGCAAAAACCGCCGTTAATAAGTTGATATCGCCGCTATAACCACTTGGTGTTACATGGCGCATTACTAAAGCATACGGCTTATTATCTTTGTAGGCGCGGTAGATTATTTGCTCAGGACGTGGACCTAAGCGCTCATCGGTGATTACAACACAATCTTTGTATAGTTGATTGTCGTAATGATGGGCATCAAGTACTTGTTGAAGTTGCTCTGCAAGTTGTTGCTTTTCTTGCTCTTCAATACGCTCAGCAGTCAGGCTATGAGTAAGGGCTACAGTGCCTGTGGTAATAAGTGCAAATGCAGTAAGAATAGTGCCGTTTTTAGTCATTGAGGAAAGGATCATTATTTCACCCCATGGCCGTAAGTACGTGGTTGCGTGTAGTAATCAATTAAAGGCACCGCCATATTTAATAGCAATACACTAAATGCCACTGCATCAGGGTAACCACCGAAAGTACGAATTAAGTATACAAGTAGACCAATTAACGCGCCGTAAATTAAACGACCTCTATTCGTTGTTGATGCAGAAACAGGATCGGTAGCAATAAAGAATGCCCCTAACATGGTCGCACCACTGAATAAGTGAAATACCACGCCCGGCTCTGTGCCCGGGGCTGCAATATAACCAATACCACTGCACACGGCTAATGAAGCTAAAAAGCTAACAGGGATATGCCAATTAATGATTTTAGCTTTTAATAAATAAAGACCACCTACTAAAAAGCCGAAGTTAACCCAGCCCCAACCAAGACCAAACCAGTCATTAAAAAGAGGCTTACTCATACTCTCAGCCACCGTTAGGTGATGGGCGACATCTGTTTTAACGGTATCAAGTGGTGTTGCCATGGTTGTGCCATCAATCGCTACACGTAACTGATCGACACTAAATCCAGCGCTGGTAAAACCATTGAAAATAACAGACAGCTGTTGTGAGAAGCTGATCGGAGATGCAAGTAAATCACTCACAGGTAACCAGCTGGTCATTTGCACCGGAAACGATACAAGTAGTAATACATAAGCTGCCATAGCAGGGTTAAATAAATTAAAGCCAAGGCCACCATAAAGCTGCTTTACAATAACAATGGCAAAGAGACAGCCAATTACGATAATCCACCAAGGTGCTAAAGGCGGAATACTCAACGCCAGTAATACGCCTGTTAACCACGCACTGCCATCACTGAGTGTTGGCCAAACTTTGCGTTTTCGAAGCAGTAATACAGCAGCTTCACAGGCACTAACAGTAATCAGCGCGAGAACAAGCTGAATTAACACAGCGCTACCAAAGAAGAAAACTTGCGCGATTAAGCCTGGAATACACGCAGCAATCACTGTCATCATTAATCGGCTTAATGATTTATGGCTATGATTATGCGGCGAACTCGCCATGGTTAGTTTCATGACTTATCGTTTCCTTCTTGTTGTAACTTTTTCGCTTTAGCTCTTGCAATGGCACGAGCGACCGCTGCTTTTTTCTTATCTTCGCTAGACTCAGGTTCATCAACCTGCGGCTTGGCATCTGCCTCAGCACTTGAATCATTAGTTTGCTGTGAAGAGTCGTCACTCTGCGCTTGCTCTTTAGCGACTTTTTTCGCTTTGGCGCGAGCGATAGCGGCAGCAACGGCGGCTTTTTTCTTATCTTCGCTTGATTCAGGAGCATCAGACTGCGGCTTAGCATCTGCCTCATCATTTGAATCATTTATTTGCTCTGAAGAATCGTCACTCTGTGCTTGCTCTTTAGCGGCTTTTTTGGCTTTAGCACGGGCGATAGCGGCTGCAACAGCGGCTTTTTTGTCATCAACTGGTGCGCTATCTTCTTCAGCTTCAGTTTGATTCTCAGCAGCTTGTGCTGCTTTTTTCGCTTTAGCACGGGCGATAGCAGCGGCAACAGCTGCTTTTTTGTCATCAACTGGCGCGCTATCTTCTTCAGCTTCAGCTTGATTTTCAGCAGCTTGCGCGGCTTTTTTCGCTTTAGCACGAGCGATTGCAGCAGCAACAGCGGCTTTTTTGTCATCAACAGGTGCGCTATCAGCTTCAGCTTGATTTTCAGCAGCTTGCGCTGCTTTTTTCGCTTTAGCACGAGCGATAGCAGCTGCAACAGCAGCTTTTTTGTCATCTTTTGGCGCAGCGTCAGTTTCAGCAGAAGCGTTTTCTTCTGTAGCTTGTGCGGCTTTTTTCGCTTTAGCGCGGGCAATAGCGGCAGCAACAGCAGACTTTTTATCGTCTTTATCGACGCCGTCTTTACCTTGCTCTAGTGCTTTTTGCTCTTTGTATTTACGTGCTTGTTCTTTACGCGCTGCACGTTCTTTAGCTACTTCAGAGTTATCAGGCTCAAGCTCAGCACCTTGCTTTTTCGCTTTCGCACGGGCAATAGCTGCAGCGACAGCTGACTTACTGTCTTTATCATCAGATTTAGATTTAACTCGGGCGAGTGCATCGGCCACTTTTTGTTTTTCGCCATCTGACTTAGCAGCCGGCTTACGTTTATGGCGGTTTTGACGCTCTTCTTGTTCGCGCTCTAAGCGCTCTTTACGTGCTTCAAAACGCTCTTTTGCTCGCTCTGCTTTGATTTGCTCTGCTTGTTGCTCTTTGATTTCAGCTTTAGCAACACGATAGTACTGCACCAAGGGGATTTCGCTTGGGCAAACATAAGCACAGGCGCCACATTCAATACAATCGAATAAATTGTGCTCGTTGAGTTTGTCGTATTCTTTAGACTTAGCAAACCATTGTAATTGCTGGGGTAACAATGAAGCAGGGCAGGCGTCAGCACAGGCACTACAACGAATACAGGCTTTTTCATCACCCGGCTCAGCAAGCTCTTGGTGATCTGGCGCTAAAATACAGTTCGTCGTTTTAACCACACCAATACGCACGGTTGGTAAGGTAAAGCCCATCATTGGACCGCCCATAACCACACGTTGCTGTGGAACCGGAGAAAAGCCTTGGCAGTCTAATAAATGTTTAATTTCAGTGCCTAGTAAAGCCCACACATTACCTTGTTTATGAATGGTGTTACCGGTTACCGTTACTACACGCTCTATAAGAGGCTTACCTTCATGTACGGCTTGATTTACCGCAAACAAAGTACCGACATTTTGCACCAACATACCAATATCGGCAGGAATACTACCACTTGGGACTTCTTTGCCCGTTAGCAGTTTAATTAGCTGTTTTTCACCGCCAGAAGGGTAAACCGTTGGTACTGTTTGCACTATGATGCTGTCGTTATGCTGTGCTGCGAGTTTCATGGCAGCAATAGCATCGGGCTTATTATCTTCAATACCAATAATTGTCAGCTGTGGACTTAACAGCTGCTGCATTAATTCAATACCGGCAATTATGCCATCGGCATGTTCGCGCATTAGCATGTCATCAGCGGTGATATAAGGTTCACACTCAACGGCATTAACAATTAAAAACTCGATGGCTTTACGGGTATCTGCTTTTACATAGGTTGGGAAACCTGCTCCGCCCATACCTGCGATACCACTTTGATGAATAATATCAACAAGCTCATCATGGGAAAGAGTTTTGGCATCAGTTACAGGATTAAGCTCGCACCAGTTATCATCACCATCAGGTTCAATAATTACGCTAAGTTCAGGCAGTGCTGAAGGATGAGCAGATGGCATTGGGCAAATATCGCTGATCAACCCTGATGTTGGCGCGTGCACAGGCACAGACCAATTGCCGCTTGGTTTAGTTAATGCTTGGCCTTTTAAAACCTGCTGGCCTTTTTCAACAATAAGTTTGCCGTTAGCACCAATGTGTTGTTTTAGAGATACAACGAGCTTGTCTGGTAGTGGCAGTCTTGCAATGGCTTGTGTTGTTGATTGCAGCTTTTGACCCGGTGGGTGAATGCCCCCAGGTATAGACCACACTTTGCCTTGTTTAATTTGATCTATTAACTTTTCCATCTGTGCTCCTAATCTACCTGAGTCACAGGGATTGCGTTTAATTGCCATTTCCAGGTTTGTTTGGTTTCTTTTACAGGCAGCATATCAATACAGTCTACAGGGCATGGTTCAACACATAAGTCACAACCGGTACATTCATCGATTAATACAGTGTGCATTTGGCGAGTTGCGCCAACGATGGCATCAACAGGGCAGGCTTGAATACATTTGGTACAGCCAATACATTCATCTTCACGAATATAGGCAACGGTTTTAACAGGATCTGCTTGCTCACCGCCTGCCAGCGGTTTTGCTTCTACACCCATTAAATCAGCGAGTTTTTTTACCGTGGCTTCGCCGCCTGGCGGGCACTTATTGATTTCGTCACCATTGGCAATTGCTTCTGCATAGGGACGACAGCCAGGGTAGCCACATTGGCCACACTGTGTTTGCGGTAAAATGGTATCAATTTGGTCAACAATGGGGTTACTCTCAACGCGAAAACGCACGGCGGCAAAACCTAAAATTAAACCAAATATTAGCGCTAATGAACCTAACGCTATCAAAGCATAAAACAAGGTCATATTAAAACTTCACTAATCCTGTAAAACCCATAAAGGCCATCGACATAAGGCCTGCGGTGATCATCGCAATTGAAGCACCCTTAAAAGGAGCAGGGACATCAGCCGCAGCTAAACGCTCACGTAATGCGGCAAACAGTATTAACACCATAGAGAAACCCACTGCGGCACCAAAGCCATACACGGCCGATTGTAAGAATGAGTGGTCTTCTTTGATATTAAGTAGGGCAACACCTAAAACAGCACAGTTAGTGGTAATAAGCGGTAAGAAAATCCCTAATAAGCGATAAAGTGTCGGGCTGGTTTTTCTCACCACCATTTCGGTAAATTGCACGACAACAGCGATAACCAAAATAAAGCTCATGGTACGCAAAAATTCGATATCCAGCGGGATCAAAATATAATGATTCACCAGATAACTGGTCACGGAGGCAAGTGTAAGTACAAAGGTTGTGGCTAAAGACATACCAATCGCGGTATCTAACTTACCCGATACACCCATAAACGGGCATAAACCTAAGAATTGAACTAAAACGAAGTTGTTGACTAGCACAGTGCCAATCAATAACAAGACATACTCTGTCATGCGTGCCTCACGAGAATAAAAACGGCTCTATTATCCTTTTTTATGGGGGCCGATACAACACATGAGGGACGAATAGCTAAAATTAACAAAGCTGTTTACGATTAAAGTGTTAAAGCAAAGTTAATAGATGGAATAGGCCCAAAAATAGTAAGGTTTTTTGGGCCTTAAAGAGGGGTTAGATATCTTTTGGCTTTTCGATGTAATAGCCTTGCACACCATCTAAACACAGTGTTTCGATGATGTGTTTTTCTTCTTGGCTTTCGACGCCTTCAGCAAATACACTCACACCAATACGGTGAGCTAGATCCACCATTAAACGCATAAAGTATTGGTTGTTTTTATCTTCTTCAAGGCCGCGGGTGTAGCTTGCGTCCATTTTGATAAAGTCTGGTTTTAAGTCTCTAAAGAATTTAAATGACGTTAAACCCACACCAAAACGCTCTACGGTAATACGTGCACCCACGCGGTGTACCATATCGATAAAGCGTTTACTTGCTTTAATGTTTTGTTGTAATCCAAACTCGCTGACTTCAAATATAAGCTTAGAGGCGATATTGCTGTCTTTAAGTAATCGGCGCTCTAACCAGATCACAAATTGATCATTGTGAGCGCTTGATGCAGTAACATTAATACCAAAGAATTTTTCAGAGAAATTACGCGTTTTAACCTTCTCTAAAGTGGTATCGATAATTAAACGGTCAATTTCCATTGCCATTTCTAGCTTTTCTGCCATTGCAAGAAAAGAGGCCGTTGGCAGCATTTGGTTTTCTGCAGTTTTGAAACGAACTTGGATCTCAGCATAGGCTTTAACACTTTTACCTATTGGCATAATGTTCTGCATAACCAAGTGCACACGTTTCGATTCGATCACTTCGGTAATGACTTTACGCCAGTTTTGGTTACCAAAACCTGCGCTGGCGTTATTAACTAAATCAGTTTCACGCTGTACATGCCATGCATTTGCTTGTTTTGATTGCGCCATGCTCATTGCATTATCAACAATTGATAATAACTCACCAAGCGGCTTACCTTTTTCGTAGCCAACTATACCTGTGTTAGCAACTGAGCTTAATTCTTGGTTTTGCTGATACTGAGTAAAACGCGATTGTAAGTTATCGCCAAAGCGTTCAGCTTCTTTAAGTGGGGTATTAGGCAGTACCACAGCAAAATCAGAACTATTTAAACGAAAAACCTGACTGCCTGTATAGGTGCCGCTAATATGTTTAATAATATCGGCCACACCTTTTACGTATTCATCACCTTTTTGGTAACCACGTGTTTGGTTTATTGTTTGTAGCTCACTACAACGCACCATAGCAAGTGAACCAAAGGTGCTTTTTTCTGCATTCTCAATATTTTTTTCGTAATACTCTACAAACATATTACGATTGCCAAGGTTAGTGACTACATCTTTATAGGCTTCTTTTTTAATACTTAGCGCATTATTTTGAATATCATCGTGTTTAGTTTGTAAAAAGTGTGACAGACGATTGAACGAAGGAATTAAATCTTTGCTTAGCTTCTTTAATCTTGAAGTGTCCATAGCTTGTTCAATATCGTCGCTTACTTGATTCTGATTTATGTATATATCGACAATATCAGCAACTGTTGTGCTTATTTTTCTGTTTAAGCGACGGAACATACTGTTCATATAAATAATTGGTAATAATGCAATCAATCCAGATATCAAAATGACAATAAACATCGCTTGTTGCAGCAGAGTTGCTAGGTTATGAGCATTGATCGTAAATTCAATTTTTATGTCAGATGTCTGGTTCACTGCAAATTGAGGCCGGATAGAGTTAAATGAATTATTAACTAATTCAGCAAACAAGGGGAGGGGCTGACTAGACTCTATCATTGTAACAACTTTGCCAGTTTGATCGCGGATTACAAATTTAGAAAAAGTACTGCCATCAGAAAGTGCTTGCCTAAGTTTCTCTGGTGCCAGCTGTTCAATAGTTTGTGAGTTTATATAGGCATTAACTACACGCTGTGCTTTTTGCTGGGCATCACTTACTGCACTGTCAAAACTAATTGCAATAAAATATCCGCCTAATAATGCGAATAGTAGCCAAGAAATAAGTTGTACGAATATGAGTTTTTTAAAACCAGCCATGTTTCTTATCTTTTAAAAGCCTAAAAGGAAGGAATCAATTCCTTGATTGATCGGTTTAATAATAGTGAATTCTATTTTATATCAAAGCATATAAATAACTTACACTAGAGTAGTGTATAAGCGCTGGAAAGTCTAATACAATCGGTGAGGCAAAAAAGAGATAAAATTTAATATATTCGTAGAGTTGGCTCCCCCTCCCCGACTCGAACGGGGGACCTGCGGATTAACAGTCCGTCGCTCTAACCAACTGAGCTAAGGGGGAACTAAATAGAGTAGTGCGGTGCTATGATTTGGCTCCCCCTCCCCGACTCGAACGGGGGACCTGCGGATTAACAGTCCGTCGCTCTAACCAACTGAGCTAAGGGGGAACAATCATATTCATAAACTTGGCTCCCCCTCCCCGACTCGAACGGGGGACCTGCGGATTAACAGTCCGTCGCTCTAACCAACTGAGCTAAGGGGGAATCGTTTATGATTGAAAAACTTGGCTCCCCCTCCCCGACTCGAACGGGGGACCTGCGGATTAACAGTCCGTCGCTCTAACCAACTGAGCTAAGGGGGAAGCGTCATGCCTTTCAACGGGGCGAAATATTAATGACAGCATTGCAAAGTGTCAACATAAAAACTTCATAAATTCAAAAAAGAAGCTTATTCGATGTTTTTATGTTCGATCTGAGCAAAATGTAGCTGAAAAGCGCAGCGTTTTTTGTTTTTTAGAAGACTAGCTATGTCGAAAAGATGACTTTTTTGCATTCTTTTTGAGCAGTAGTACCAAATTGAAAATATAAAAAACCATTCTTTGCTCAGATATTCTCTATTAAAGTGAGGAAATCATCACTTATGCAATAATTTCTAGTGATTGAGAAAATCAGACCTAAGAGTTTTTATTAGGCCACCCTCAGGTGTTATTTTTTTCTTGTATTTTTTTACTACAGATGGCGAATATTCCATCTTTTTTTATGAAGCACATCGACATCAATGTTTGTCGAGGATGACCAAAATTATTTTTAGGTATACATATCAGTTGGTTACTGAATAGTGTGTTGTCGTCTTTTACGTTTCATGCTGGCTTTCTATTAAGGGGAGAGCATTTTTTACACATTCTTTTCTAGAAGCTTACAAAAGGGTCAAAACGGGATACTTCACTATTATTCGTTTTATCAGTTTCAAGTTAGTCTTCAAAGCCTTTATATTTGCGGCTTCTAGAGAGTTATCCACGGTTTCTGTGGATAACTCTGTTTATTAAACTTTAAGAACAGCTATAGTACTAGGATTTTAGGGCGCTCCAGCAATTTCAAGTGTTTAATTAAGTTTTTTTAATTCATTTTAAATCAATGTGTTAGTGTTTTTATCTGAAGCGATGCTGAATTAATAAGTAAATTTATTCGTGACGATGAAATGATGCTATTTATTGTGTAAAAAAACAGCGAATAGTGCCATTTAATTGTAATAAAGCTATTAAATTTGTTTTTATATTGTTTTTTATAAGGGTTAGTGGTTATTTTTATGTCAAAGCGTCAAAAGTTATAGTTTTGTACATCGATTTTGATTCTGTGAATAAAGCATAGCTTGCAAGTGAAGGATGCTTTAAACTTATAGGCTCATATAAAGAGGCCAAGAATTCTTATGAGCGTGAAACCGCAGAGCAAAACTAAACCTGATCTTTTAAACTCCCCAATTCTGCCGACCTTAAAAAAAATGACCATTCCTATGATTTTCGGAATGATCACTCTTATGATGTTTAATTTAGTCGATACCTTCTTCATCAGTTTGTTAGGCACCGAGCCATTAGCTGCAGTAAGTTTTACTTTTCCAGTTACCTTTACTGTAATTAGTTTAGCAATCGGCTTAGGGATAGGTACCTCCGCAGTTATTGCTAAAGCACTTGGTAGTGATAATTTAGATGAAGCTCGTTTTGATGCCAGTATGTCATTATTGGTGTCGGTTGTAATGGTGTTTTGCCTTTCTGCCTTAGGTTATTTGTATATTGAGCCTATCTTTAAATTATTAGGCGCAGGTGAGCAAGTCTTGCCACTTATTCATGACTACATGAGTGTGTGGTTCATCGGCAGTGTATTTTTAATTACCCCTATGGTTGGCAATTCAGTGCTTAGAGCCAGCGGCGACACCAAAACGCCAAGTATTGTTATGGGTGGAGCGGGGCTGATAAATGCTATTTTAGATCCGGTACTAATTTTTGGTTTTGGGCCAATTCCAGCCTTAGGTATACAAGGGGCTGCTATTGCGAGTGTTATTGCTTGGGCGGTTGCAGTAATTATTATTTTATATATTCTGGCAATTAAGAACGGTTTGTTGAGCCTGCATGCTGGTCAGCAAACAGCAGTTAGTTCAGTTCGTAAAATTCTTAAAATAGGTTTACCGGCGGCAGGCGCAAATATGTTGACGCCAATAGCGATGGCGGTCATGACGGCATTAGTAGCTAAGCATGGCCCTGAGGCGGTTGCAGCGTTTGGTGTAGGCAGTCGCATTGAATCTATCGCAAGCCTTGTGGTGCTTGCTTTATCAATGACCTTACCACCATTTGTAAGTCAAAACTTTGGGGCAGGTAAGTTTGAACGTGTTAAAGAAGCTTACTCAAAAACCTTGAAATTCGTGATGATTTGGCAGTTCGCTATTTATATTTTACTGCTGTTAACCTCTGGCTTTATCGCGGATGTATTTGGTAAAGAGCAAGCGGTAATGGATGTGATTAAGTTATTCATTTATATATTACCACTGAGTTATGGCCTGCAGGGGGTGATTATTTTATCTAACTCTTCATTTAATGCCTTACATAAACCAATGAATGCCCTGATTTTAAGTGTGGTACGACTGTTTGTTTTTTATGTACCATTTGCTTATATAGGCAGCGAAATTGCAGGTTTAACTGGTTTATTTATTGGTGCCGCGATTGGTAACTTATTTACGGCAATGGTTGCCTATAAATGGTTTATCAAAGAAGTTGATGGGTTAAGTGAGTCATATATGAAGGAGTGTCATTCATGAGCGACCATTTCCAACTAGTTTCTAAGTTTCAGCCAAGTGGTGACCAACCAACGGCCATTGCACAGTTAAAAGATGGCCTAGAGGCTGGGCTTGCACATCAAACATTATTAGGGGCTACAGGAACCGGTAAAACCTTCAGCATGGCCAATATCATTAATGATTTGAATCGGCCAACCATTATTATGGCACACAACAAAACACTCGCTGCACAGCTTTACGGTGAAATGAAAGAGTTTTTCCCTCAAAATGCGGTTGAGTATTTTGTATCTTATTATGATTATTACCAGCCAGAAGCCTACGTTGTTGCCAGCGATACCTTTATTGAAAAAGACGCGTCTATTAATGAGCACATTGAACAAATGCGTTTAAGTGCCACCAAAGCGCTGCTTGAACGACGTGATACCATTATTGTGGCTTCGGTGTCTGCTATTTATGGTTTGGGCGACCCTGACTCATACATGAAGATGATGCTTTTACTAAAAGTAGGTGAAACCGTCGATCAGCGCGATATGCTGCGTCGGCTTGCTGAATTGCAATATACACGCAATGATATTGAATTTAGCCGCGGTACTTATCGCGTACGTGGCGAAGTGGTCGATATATTTCCTGCTGAATCGGATACTTACGCTGTGCGTGTGGAGATGTTTGACGATGAAATTGAGCGCTTAAGTATTTTTGACCCGCTTACAGGAGCAGTTGAAAAGCATATTGTACGTGCGACTATTTATCCAAAAACCCACTATGTAACACCCCGTGAAAAAATTCTTGATGCCATTGATAAAATTAAAGATGAGCTTAAAGACCGCCGAGCTCAGTTACTCAGTGCCAACAAACTTGTGGAAGAGCAACGTATTGCTCAGCGCACCCAGTACGATATTGAAATGATGACCGAGCTTGGTTATTGCTCTGGCATCGAAAACTATTCGCGATACTTATCTGGCAGAACACCGGGCGATCCACCGCCGACATTATTAGATTACTTACCTGATGATGCATTGATGATTATTGATGAATCACACGTTACTGTGTCGCAAATTGGTGCTATGTATAAAGGCGATAGAAGCCGTAAAGAAAATCTTGTTGAGTATGGCTTTCGCTTGCCATCGGCGTTAGATAACCGCCCATTACGCTTTGAAGAATTTGAAGCCATTGCGCCGCAAACTATTTATGTGTCGGCAACCCCTGGTGACTTTGAGCTTGAGCGCTCATCAGGGGAGGTTGCAGAGCAGGTCATTCGTCCGACCGGGCTTATTGATCCAGAAATTGAAGTACGCCCTGTGGGCACCCAGGTTGATGACTTACTCTCAGAAATCTATAAACGAGTAGAAGTGAATGAGCGGGTGCTTGTAACCACGTTAACTAAGCGTATGGCAGAAGATTTAACCGACTATCTCAATGACCATGACGTAAAAGTACGCTATTTGCACTCAGACATCGACACTGTTGAACGGGTTGAAATTATTCGTGATTTACGTGCTGGCGTATTTGATGTGTTAGTAGGCATTAACTTATTGCGAGAAGGTCTCGACATGCCAGAAGTTTCACTGGTGGCGATACTTGATGCCGATAAAGAAGGTTTCTTACGTTCGACTCGTTCACTTATTCAAACCATAGGGCGTGCTGCGCGTCACTTAAATGGTAAAGCAATTCTGTATGGCGACCGCATCACTAATTCAATGCGACAAGCCATTGATGAAACAGACCGCCGCCGTGAAAAACAACAAGCTTATAACCTTGAACATGGTATTGAGCCACAAGCACTGGTTAAAAGTATTACCGACATTATGGATGTGGGCGAAGAAGCAAGCCCGAAAGACAACCTTAAGTTAGTGCGTAAAGAGTCTAAACAAGTGCTCAGCGCGAAAGATATTGCCAGCCAAATCAAAGCTCTTGAAGCGAAAATGCATGCTTATGCTAGCGATCTTGAGTTTGAAAAAGCGGCGTCTGTGCGTGATGAAATTCACGAATTACAACAACAGTTAATTAACTAAAGATGATGACAAACGATTTTTCTGCCATTTTAAATGCTTTAGCAGAGGCGCCACTTGCTGCTAATGAATTATGTCGTGTATTCCATGGCCGTGGTCACTCAGTCGCTGAGCTGAGCCACATAAACTTAGACTTTTATCCGCCAGCACTCTTTTTAGTTTCATATCAAGAAATAGATGAACAAGTACTTGCGCAATTAACTGATGCCCTGTGGCAATGGGCGCAAGAGAATGCGCCAGCGCTTGTCGGTGCATTGGTTTACCAACAACGTAGCGGCATTAACACCCGCAACGCGCTTATGCATGGTGAATTACCCCAAGAGCACCATGTCAGTGAAAATGGTATTAAGTTTAAAGTCGATTTATTGAGTCGCCAAAATACTGGGATTTTCCCTGATATGCGCCGTGGCCGGGAGTTTGTTCAAGCTAATAGTAAAAATGCAAAAGTGCTCAACTTATTTTCATACACGTGTGGCTTCTCTGTTGCAGCAATGCAGGGGGGGGCAGACCAAGTTATTAATATGGACATGAATAAAGGGGTGCTGCGAACAGGTAAACAAAATCATCAGCTAAATGGTTTTGATCAAGGTGTTAGTTATTTTCCGCACGATATTCTAAAATCATTCGGTAAGCTTAAAAAATCAGCACCGTATGAATTGATCATCGTAGACCCGCCGAGTTTTCAAAAAGGCAGTTTTATATTGACCAAGGATTATCAAAAAATCCTACGTCGTTTACCTGAGCTGCTAAATGAAAACACCCAGTTGTTACTGTGTGCAAATAGCCCTGAGCTATCTGAGCAGGCGTTTAAAGATCTCATTAGCGATCATACACAAGGAGCAATTAGTTTTGTTGAGCGACTAGCTCCTACTGATGGCTTTATTGAGGTTGACAGTGATCGCAGCTTAAAAGCGTTAGTCTATAAAACAGCAAACTAATGGCACTGAGTAAACGACTTTCAGCCATTGTTGATGTAGTTGATTCTGGGTATGACGAAATCTGGGATTGTTGCTGCGATCACGGTTTGTTAGGGATTGAGCTATTACAGCAAAATAAAGCCCAGTTTATACATTTCGTTGATATTGTGCCTGAGCTGATGCAGGTACTAAGTGATAAACTCGAACGTTTTGCCACAAGTGAGCAACGCGGCCGTTGGCAGGTACATTGCCAAGATGTGGCAATGATTTCACCAGATCCTAAAAAGCGTCACCTTGTTATTATTGCGGGGGTGGGAGGTGAGTTATTAGTGCGATTTTTAGCGCAGATTGTTAGTCAACAGCCAAATACGCATATCGACTTTATTGTTTGCCCTGTACATCACAGTTATCAAGTTCGCAGCTATTTGCAGACACTGCCATTGGGGCTCGTATCTGAGCAGTTGGTGTGTGAAAACAAACGATTTTATGAAGTTATTGCCATGAGTGCGTCTTCTTCGCAGTCGATCACTCGAGTTGGCCAGCAAATGTGGCAGCTAACAAGTAAAGAGCACCAAGCTTATCTAAAGCAGTTATGTGCTCATTACCAACGTATGTTAAATCAAGACGCCGATTACTATCAGCCTGTGCTTGAACAATACAGTGCATTATTAACTTAATAAGAGCTAACTTAATTAGAGTTTATTAATTTCTTGTTTTACGCTGTAGCTTGAATCAGTAACGATGGCTTCGAGCGTTTGCACACGCTCTTTTAGCTCTACAAGCTCTTTTGTTACTGCAGCGACATGTTCGTTCGCTTCTTTGCTGTCTTTTAATGTTCGAGATTTAAACTCTAAATGTTTTTTATACATATCATAAATAACACCTGAACCCACAGAAATCAAGACAATCAATACCACCATGGTTGTCCCTGACATAGCACTCTCCTTATTATTTAAAAATTATGTATAGATTATAGCCTGATTTTTTAATTGCAAAGGTGATTCTGTTACAAGGTGTTTCGTTTTAAAAATGGCTTGATACGAATAAAGCCGGTGACCAGCATGGTACCCGCGATAACACACAATGCGCCAACCAAGGTATTAGGTCCAATTTGCTCATCTAAAATTAAATTGCCCCAAACAATGCCAAATAATGGAATTAAAAAGGTAACAGTCAACGCAGAGGTTGGGCCAATGTCATCAATCAAACGGAAAAACAGGATATATGCCACCGCAGTACATAGCACACCGAGTGCCACCACACCAAGCATCACCTCATTACTTGGAATTTCTCTGGCAGGAATAACAAAAATAAGTGGTAGAACCATAATACTTGCCGCCCACATACTGCCATGGGCATTATCAAAAGCAGATAACTTAGGTGCATGTTTTGTGTAATGAGATGCAATGGCATAGCTGAGCGAGGCACACAATGCAGCTACAATTGCTGTGATTGCTTGCGTGTCGATAATCAGGCTATTTTGCCCTACTAAAATGGCTACGCCCGTTAAACCTAATAGCAAGCCAAGTAACATACTTTTGGTGGGTTTCGTTTTACTCCATACAATACCAACGATGGCACCCCAAATAGGGGTCGTTGAATTTAATATGGATAAGGTTGAGGCATTAATTGTCTGCGCTGCATAGGCAAACAATAAAAAGGGAAGGGCGGAATTAAGTGCGCCAATAATGAAAAAATGCTTTTTGTGGGTCGTGAAAGCGAGTTGCTTTCGTAAGTACATCGCAAAAATAAACAGTGTAATTGCAGCAAAGCCAACTCTTAACTCAATTAATACTGCAGGGCCTAAGCTATTCGCTGCCATGCGCATAAATAAGAAGGAAGCGCCCCAAATAGCAGCAAGGATGAATAAGCGTAATAAACTTGGCAATGACATGGTTTTACATTCTTGAATTATAAAACCTGAGCATAACAAATTTCTGCTCTAATACTCGCCATTTTCGGACTATTAATCGGTTGATTTTGGAAGTTTCTTTTCGAAATCAGACTTAACGATTTCTAAAGCTGCTAATACATCTTCGGCGGGGACATCGTTTTGCTCTAATAGCATAATAAGGTCAACAGCAATTTTAATATAGTTAGGCGCACCTTCTAACTCACTGCTCATTTTTGCAATTCCTTTTTCTTAGCGACTTGGCTGATCGCTACATCAATAGCTGTTTGCACTTGTTGCTCCATTCTAATACGTTCTTTTTGCGGTAAATAAAATTCCATATCGACATCGTAGCGAATGTAACGAGCAGGCAGTTGATTTAATACTGTGCAGCATAAATCTGCCATAACATCATCACTATAGGTCGCTTCTAAGTTTCGTTTTGAGATGTCTTCGACAACCAATTTTTCATAGTAATTATGAATGTCGTCATGCAATTTCATACAAAGTTAGCCTTATTTAAAAGTCACTTTTAGTGTATACCAAGCTTTAAAATAAATCGACAGCTGCCCTATAAAGCTGGCTATGAACTTCAACCAAACGGCTTACATTTCGTTGGTAGCCACCGCCCATGGCTGAAAACACTGGGATTTTTGCTTCCTTGGCTTGGTTTAATACAAAATGGTCACGCTGATACACGCCTTCTAAACTCACTTGAAAGTGTCCTAATTCGTCATCTGTTGCGATGTCTGCGCCGGCGTTATACAAAATGATATCTGGCTGGTGGAGTCTAATTGTTAAGGCTAAAGCTTGTTTTACTGTTTCAAGGTATTCAGTATCTGAAGTGCCATGCTCTAACGCAAAATCGTAGTTTGATTGCTGTTTAATACGCGGGAAGTTTTGCTGACAATGAATTGAGCAGCTAATGATTTGAGGATGTGCTTGTGTAACTTCGGCTGTGCCATCCCCTTGGTGGACGTCACAGTCAAAAATTAATACGGTGTCGGCTTGCTCGGTATTAATTAAGTGTGCTGCGGCTATCGCTAAGTCATTAAAAATACAAAAACCACTACCATAGCTCGTAAAAGCATGATGATAACCACCACTTAGGTTAAAAGCAGCACCCTGTTGCAAAGCAAACTCAGCGCCTTGAATACTTGCGCCAACAGAGTAAAGTGTTCGCTCAACCAACTCAGTGGACCAAGGAAAGCCCATTTTTTTAATTGCTTTGTTATCAAGGCTACCAGTTAAAAAAGCGTCGACATACTCGGGGTTATGGCACAGAGCAAACTGCGCTCTAGTGGCTTGTTGTGGGGTAATAAAATGCTGCTCATCAATAAAGTTGCTAACAAGCTGTTTTAACATGCGGTATTTATCAATGGGAAAGCGGTGACGCTCGGGTAAAGTTAACGCTGAATAACTTGGATGATAGTAAAACATTATCTCAGCTGTTGCTTTTCGACTTGCTGAATTTTGTCTTCAGTGGCTGAAATAGCCTTTCGACAACGGCCAAGTCTTGCATGTAAAGCTAATATTTCTTTATTAATTTCGGTTGCTTGCTGTGCATTTGCAGCGTCGAGCTTAAGTTTTCGCTCTTCGATCATCAAAACTAAGCGGCGTTCAAACTCATGGGTTTGTTTTAGTTCGTCATACAGCTCATGGGATGACTGCATGACTTTTTTTACTGCTTGCTTATAAACTTGTGGCTTAGCTTTCGGCTTAAAGCTGTATTTATTTTCTTTAGCCCATACTGGGGTTGATTTGATTACATTGAATACCGCTTCGACTTGAATGGCAATACGCTCAAGCGCATATTGATAAGCATGGCGATGCTCAGCTGGCGGCAGGCTGTTAAGCTCATCTTCGATTTCGGTTACATAGTCAGCCAGCATCATACTTTTCGTACTAAACACGGCTTTATCAAACAAACTTGGCTGGGCTTGCATATAGCGATTTTTAGCAAATAAATTACCCTTATCAAATTGTGTGGCTAATTGTTTGAGCCTTTCAATTTGTGAACGTAGTTTATCAAAAGCAGTCGATTGCATTTATAAATAAGCCTCATAGATTAACTTTAATGCTAACACTATAACCACAGTGTTAAACACTGGGCGGATCATTTTACTACCAAACTTTATTGCAGAATGTGCTCCTAACCATGCTCCAAGCATCAAGAAAAAACCCATTGTGATACCAAGTAGAAAGTTTACATGGCCAAGTGCAACGAAAGTGATCAATGAAATAAAGTTTGAAACAAAATTCATTGAGCGGGCAAGACCACAGTTAAGCAATAAGCTCATTTTATATAAAAGGCTATTTGATGCGGTCCAAAATGTGCCAGTGCCGGGGCCTGCTAAACCATCAAAAAAACCAAGTCCAAGCCCTTGCAGCCACTGTTTAACTTTAGTTTTACTATCAAGCTCTGGTAACTCGTTATGCTCAGTTGTACTTAAACTGCCAAATAAGCTGTAACAAGCGACTAAAATAATCACCACCGGTAGTAATTTATTTAAAAATTCAATACTTAAGTAATCTACCACTAAAGTACCTACGAGCGCCCCAATGGCTGTTGCTAAAATGGACGCAGCCCAAAACCGTGGGTTGAACAACTTTTTACGAAAATACGTTACGCTGGCTGTCAATGAACCAAAACTTGCTGCAAGTTTATTGGTACCTAATGTGAGGTGAGGCGGCAAACCTGCGGTTAATAGTGCAGGTACCGTTAACATGCCACCGCCGCCTGCAATTGCGTCAATAAAGCCGGCTGCTAGTGCAACTGCACATAATAGTGCCCAGGTTGTTGGGTCTAAAGCTAATTCAAACATTAATAATCAATTTGTCTTTTAAAAGGTGGCAAGGTATCGAGCATGGCTTTGCCATATCGCTTGGTCACTAGTCGGCGATCAAGGATAGTAATGCGACCCTGATCATTTTCTTTGCGCAGCAGTCTACCACAGCTTTGTACTAATTTCTTTGCCGCATCAGGTACGGTTATCGAAAGAAACGGGTTGCCACCTTTACTTTGCACAAACTCGGCCTGCGCTTCTTCTATTGGTGAGGTAGGCACCGCAAATGGAATTTTTGTAATTACTAGGTTTTCTAAGTATTTACCTGGTAAATCAAGACCCTCAGATAAACTTTGAGTGCCAAATAAATAGCTAGCACGGCCTAAATCCACATTGGCTTTATGTTTTTTAAGCAGGGCTTCACGAGACATTTCTCCTTGCACTAAGACCTCAATTCCTTTGCTACGTAATGCTTTAACAACATGATCCATCTGCCAATAAGAGGCAAATAACACTAAATTTGCTTTTTTATCATCAAGGAATTTGGGCAATTGCTCAGCTAAGTGATCACTAAACGCTTTATCGGTTGGCTCAATATGACTTGCAGGAATATGCAGCGTCGCTTGTTTAGGGTAATCAAATGGAGAAGGGACTTTTATGTATTTTACGCCTTCTTCTTTGGCAAGACCGCATTCATAAGCAAAGTGATCAAATGAACCCAATGCAGTTAAGGTGGCTGAACAAAGCACGGCACCTGCACATTGATTCCATAATTTATCTTTAAGGTAATAGCCAACTTCAATAGGGCAATCACTAAGTAAATGGTCGTGATGGTTCTTATATTCTAAGCGTTTGATCCAGCGCGCATGGGGAATACCTTCGCCTTTTGTGGCGTAACTAAACCACAGCTTGTTTAATAACTCTAGACGATTAATGTACTGACCACTTTCAGCCAGGATTGGATCGGCCACATAAGGTTTTATATCGCCATCACTTACGTCTTGCACTAAGGTATCGTGCATCTTGTTGAGTGCTCTTAGGGCATCAAGGGTGGCATCGCTAATATCTTTTGCTTTGGCATGTAAAGATGCTGGGATTTCACCATGTTCAAAACGATAGGTGTCATCACTGTTATAATTAAAGTCTGCGTTATCAAGAATATCACGCACTACTTTTAAGTTTTTACCGGCATCATTGATACTGTCACTGAGCTTAAAATTTTGCCCAATCGCTTTTTGACCTACGAGCACATTGGCCATTTTGCCGGCAAATTTAACCAGCTTGTCGAGCCAGTCTATGGTGCCTTTAATGGTTGCTGCGGCAGAAGAGAAGTCGCGGGTGATGTGCGCTAAATGGTGTGCTTCATCGATAACATAAATCGTATCGTCAGGTTCTGGTAGAATCTTACCGCCACCTAAATCAAGATCAGCCAGTAATAGAGAATGGTTGATCACTAGCACATCCATTTGCATCAGACGCTGACGTGCCATATGAAAAGGGCAGAGCTGATGAGCGCGCATTTGTCGTTGGCATGAATGCTTATCACAAGCAATTAAATTCCACACTTTATCAGGAATTGTATCAGCCCAGCTATCGCGGTCGCCTTGCCATTGCTTTTTTGAATAAGCATCATAAAGTTGCTTTAAGCATTTGGTTTCCATATCTGAAAGGGGCGATGATAGGGTCGGCATAAACTCCATTTGCGTTTGACTGTCACCATTAACGGCGGCACTCAGTTTTTGTGCACAAATATAACGCTGTCGACCTTTCACTAAATCAAACTTGATGTCGAGGCCAGAGTGCTCTTTAAAAAAAGGCAGCTCCTTACTAATTAACTGCTCTTGTAGAGCAACGGTTGCCGTCGAAATCACTAATTTTTTTTTCTTGGCCATCGCTAAAGGCAATGCCCCTAGACAATACGCTAGCGACTTACCGGTCCCGGTGCCTGCTTCAATAACACAAATTCGTTGGCTCTTGTGATATTCGCCAGCCAATGTTTTTGCTATCTCGGCAACTAAATAGTTTTGACTGCTTCGAGGGCGATAATCGGTGAGGTTATCAGCAACATGCTTATGAATTTGCCGAATTGTTTTTTTTAAAGAGTCAGAAAGCATGCCCAGAAAACCTAAAGTATGTATATAATTACAGTAATGAATTTTAGAGATTTAACTGGGCAACTACAAGCGACTTGTTGATTATTATTTTAATAGCTTTAACAGGGGCTCGAGGTGAACCTTGTAGTTTGACCACTGAGTCAGAGCATCTTTGTAAATCGGTTGCCTTACTTGTTCAGAACTTGGCGTCATTATTGGACGTTGGTGATTATAAAAATTAATACAGTTTTCATGCATCTCTAAATTGCAATGACGTAGTAATTCAGCCACCGTATTGGAAAAATCATTAACTAGGTTTTGATAATCGACTGTATAAATTTCGCCAGCATATAGCGTGTCCCAGTGTGACATTAAGTCTGTATAATCATTTATGTATTGTGCAAGGGATGTGAAATCGTAGCTATAGGCGTGGCCCTCTGAAAAAGAGTGTTTGTATAAACTCCATGCTGTTGCGGCTTTATCTCGCGTAACTTCGAGTATTTTAGCGTTCGGGAATAGGGTTTTTATCAATGCAATATGATGGAAGTTTGTGGGTTGTTTATCGATAAATATCTTATTTCCCCCACGTAATGGCGCAATAAAATTCAAATACCTTGCGGCATAATGAGCCTTATCTTGTTCTGAAAGATTATCAAGGCCATAAGGTACATCTGAGAGTTTTTTACTCTCAAGCTCTCGCGCAATTGCGTTAATTTCTGTTAATTCATAACTTGCATCAACATCAGGGTGACTTGCTAAAATTTGCTCAACCAAGGTAGAGCCACTGCGGGGTAAGCTGACGATAAAAATCAGCTGTAACGACTCATCCAATGCATTATGAGCCATTGGCTTTTGAGTTAAATGTTGCGTACAACGAGAAGTGAAATTACTCGGCTTGTAGGGAGTTAGTGACTTTTGAATATTGTTTGCTTTTTCTAACATCGCAAATGATAAGCTGAAGTTACCTTGTTGTTCATATGCCTTTGCGAGCGCAAAATAGAATTGGGCACTATTTAGGTGTGGTTTAGCAGTTTGTGTGAGCTGCTCGAGGTTATTGATATTTTCGCTGTCAAAAACGTATGTCTTTAAATTTGCCAAATTCCAATAGGCTTCGCCTAGTTTACTATCTAGTTGTAGTGCTTGTTTGTAATGATCAATAGCAAGCCCAGTATTACCTTTTATTTTTTCTATGTTGCCAAGGCGAAGGTGGCATTGGGCTGGGTAATAATTTGCATCGAGTAACTTGTTATAGAGGGCTGTTGCTTCATCAAATTGCATTAGTTTTACATGAGCGATCGCTAATAAGCTCTCTATGTATAATGTCGGTGAAGATATCGACGAGTGGTAAAAAGAGATTAACTCATCAAATTGCTTGGTATTGAGTAAGGCTTTACAGTAGCTTTCTTTAACAGTTTGTTTTTGTGCGTTGTTTTCAAGGTTATGTTTTGATATTGCAAAGTAAGCTTTGCTATCACCCACTTTAAATGCGATCTCAGCCAGCGTATCAAGTGCTCTATATTCATTTGGTACTAATTTTAATAATTGCTGAATGGTTTGCTGTGCTTGCAGAGGGGTTTGATTGGTTAATTGTTGCTTCGCAGTGTCTAATTGTTTATTAAACCAATAAATCATTTCATATTGTTTGAGTGCACTATGCTGTTGTTCATGCTCTTGCAGTCGTTTGTGAGTATCAGCAAGTAAAGCCCAGCCATCGTGATATTCTGGATGTTCATTGAGTACTTCTAACAACATAACTTTAGCTTTATGTGGTTCAGTAGCAACGAGTGTCTTTGCGTTATTAATCGCATCAATTGGGCTCATAATTGGCTCTTATAATTTTATGTAGTTAGGGTGTACTATACCCCTTCCGTAATAGATTTTTGAAGTAAATGGTTACAGATACAGGTTTTATCCTTTCTAAAGAAGCGTTTGATAGTTCATCAGGGGTTAGTTTTGTGTTTTGGCTCTGGTGTGAAAATGGCCCATTAAAAGTACAGGTTGAGCACCAAGAGGTGTTATTTTTCATTCCTGAAAACCAAGTAACTGCTGCAAAGCGACTATTACAAAATCAAAACATTCATGCTCGTTTTGCTGATGCCAAACTAAAAAATTTCCAAAATCAGTCGGTGATATGCTGTTATTTTAAATCGTTAAAAGATTACTACAGCGCCATTAAGGTTTTAAAAAGTTCACAACTAATCACTTTTGAAGATGATGTTAGGCCAATTGACAGATTTTTGATGGAGCGTTTCATTAAAGGCTCTGTATGGGTAAAAGGTGAAATTCAAACACGAAGTGGTTTTCGACTGTTAAAGAACGCAAGATTAAAACCAAACAATGAATTTAGACCTTTCTTCAAACATGTTTCTATTGATATCGAGTGTAATGGCGAAGGCGTACTATTTTCTATTGGTTTAGTCGGAAACGGTATTGATAAAGTCTTAATGATAGGGCGCCCAGAGCCAACGACTCATCTAGATTATCAAATCAACTGGTGTGAAGATGAAATAGATCTTCTTACTCAGTTTGAAAATGAAATTCAGCGAATTGACCCTGATGTATTGATTGGTTGGAATGTTATTGAGTTTGACTTCAGTGTGCTTCACGCAAGAGCCGAGGCGTTAGGTATATCTCTAAAGCTTGGTCGCAACAAAGAAAAAATGCGCGTGCGCTCGGGAAATATTACTCGCATAACAATGCCTGGTCGTGTAGTTATTGATGGAATTGATACCTTAAAAAACGCTACTTATCATTACGATAGTTTTAGTCTTGCAAATGTAGCGAGTATTGAGCTTGGCGAAGAGAAGCTAATAAATACAGATAATCGTCTTGAAGAAATTATTCGCCAGTTTAATGAAGACAAACTGTCTCTTGCTAATTACAACAGGCAAGATTGCATTTTAGTGATGCGGATTTTTGAGAAACTTAAGTTACTTGATTTTGCAGTTGTAAGAAGCCAGCTTACAGGGCTTGAATTAGAACGAATGGGCGGCTCAGTTGCAGCCTTCACTAATCTTTATCTGCCGTTACTGCATAGAAGTGGCTATGTAGCCCCTAACTTAGGCGATCATGGCTTAAGTTTTGATAGCCCTGGTGGTTATGTCATGTCATCGCAGCCAGGTTTATACAAAAATATCCTAGTGCTTGATTACAAAAGCCTCTATCCATCAATAATGCGTACATTTTGTATAGACCCTCTCGGCCTTATTGAGGGATTAAAAAAATCAAATGATACAATCGAAGGCTTTAACCAAGCACTGTTTTCACGCACTGAGCATCATCTGCCAGAACTTATTAGAGGACTGGCTGCGACAAGGCAAATAGCCAAAGATAAAAACCAAACCATGCTCTCTCAGGCAATTAAAATCATCATGAACAGTTTATATGGTGTACTTGGCTCGAAAGGCTGCCGCTTTTATGACCCTCGATTATCTAGTTCTATCACTTTGCGCGGTCATGAAATTATGCAAACAACCAAGCGTTGGATTGAAGAGTGGGGCTATGATGTCATTTATGGTGATACAGATTCGACCTTTGTTAAGCTTGATGATGATCTAAATCCACTAGACTGTAATGAAATCGGTACGAAACTGGCAGAAAAAATAAACAAATGCTGGCAGCGTGTATTGCAGGAAGATTATAAAATAGACAGCTTTTTAGAAATAGAGTACGAAACCCACTTCAGTCCATTTTTTATGCCAACAATTAGAGGTAAAACAATGGGCTCTAAAAAGCGTTATGTAGGAAAAGTCGAAAAAAAAGGCGTTTCAAAATTAGTCTTTAAAGGGATGGAAACAGTTAGAAGTGATTGGACAGAGCTCGCCCACAAGTTTCAAACAGAATTATTTGAGATTTTATTTTCTGAAAATTACACCCAAGAATTTATTTTTCAAGCGTTTGATAACTATGTTAAAAAACTATATGAAGGTGAATTTGATTCAAAGCTAATTTATCGTAAGCGACTGGGTCAGCATTTGACTGATTACCAAAAAAACATCCCTCCCCATGCAAAAGCAGCGAAACAGTATTTAGCTGACAATCCCAACTTAACGTTTCAACGTGGTCAAATAATTGAATATGTTTACACCGCTAACGGCGCTGAGTACTACACTGGTGACCATAATTATGATTATGGCACTTATGTAAATAAGCAATTGTTGCCAATAGCTGAAATGATAGTTGTTGATTTGGGTACTAAAGTTTCGTCACTAAGTGACCGTCAGATACGGCTTTTTTAAGATTTTTAACATTTTTTTGACTCTTTATTGCGATGAATGATCAATAAGCTCAGTTTAAATGCTTATTTGTTTATTTTTTGCTCTTAAAACTGGTAAAAGTAAACTTTTTGCTGTCTCATTAAAAATTTGTAAATAAAGAGCTGGATATTTTGTTTTATTTGTTTATTATTTGTTTGTCGCAGTCCTGATGCGATACAAATAATAAACAAGCTTATGCTAAATATAGCCACAATATAGTGGTCCAGGGAGAATCAAATGTTAAATAATAAAGTTTCAAAAGCAGTTCGCTTAGCGCTTGCTTTTGGTACAGCTTCTACAGCTGCGTTTTCTGTAAACTCTTATGCTGCTGAAGAAGAAGCAGCAGAAAAAGTTGAACGTATTGAAGTTACAGGTTCACGTATCAAACGTACTGATATTGAAACTGCAAGCCCAGTACAAGTTACAACAGCTGAAGAAATCGCTGTAGCTGGTTTTACACGTGTTGAAGACATGATGAACAGCTTGCCACAACTTGAAGCTTCAAACACAGCGTTCCAATCAAATGGTGCTTCTGGTACAGCTACTCTTGACTTACGTGGCATGGGTTCACAGCGTACATTAGTACTTATCAACGGTCGTCGTATGCAAGCGGGTGGTATCTACACTCAATCTGCTGATATTAACCAAATCCCGGCAGCACTTATTAAACGTGTTGACGTAATGACTGGTGGTGGTTCTTCAACTTACGGTGCTGATGCGGTAGCGGGTGTTGTAAACTTTGTAATGAATGATGAGTTCGAAGGCTTTGAAGTAAGCCTAGGTTCAACTGCATATCAACACGACAATGATAATGAATACATCCAAGGTTTAATGGATGAACGTGACTTTGACTACCCAGAAGGTAGCTCAGGTTTTGATGGTTCTTCTTTTGACTTCTCAGCTACATTAGGTGGCTCTTTCGATAGCGGTAAAGGCCACGCTGTTGGTTATTTCACTTACCAAAAGCAAAATGAACTTCGCCAAGGTGCTCGTGACTATTCTTCATGTGCTTTAAATGCTGCGGGTACAGCGTGTGGTGGTTCTGGTAACGCAGTTATTCCTAACTTCTATATCTCTGCGCCTACAGACAGCGGTGCATTCGATTGGGATGATTACGATTATTGGACACTTGGCTCTGATAGCAGCTTCATTCCTTCAAGTGGTAACGTATATAACTACGCTCCAATTAACCACTTCATGCGTCCTAATGAGCGTCACACGTTAGGTTTATTCTCTAAATACGAAATTAATGATCACTTCCAACCGTTCATGGAAGCGATGTACATGCGTGACCGTACTACAGCGCAAATCGCTGAGTCTGGTACGTTCTTCAACGAAAACTACGTTATTGATTATGATAGCCCGCTTCTTACAGATGCGCAGCGTCAAAACTTAACTGACCGTTTCGGTTTAACCTCAGGTGACCAATTTGCAACTTACATCGGTAAACGTAACGTTGAAGGTGGCCCACGTGCAGATAGCCTTGAACATAACTCATTCCGTTTAGTACTTGGTAGCCGAGGTGAGCTAAGCGACCTTTGGTCATACGAAGCATTCGTACAGTATGGTTCAACGTCTTCATCTTCTGCATACGAAAATGACTTCTTCGGTCCACGTATCAGCACTGCGCTTTCTGCAAATGGTGAAGACTGTTCAGCAACTTCTGGTTGTATCCCTTACGAAGTATTCACGTACCAAGGCGTTACTCCTGAGTCAGCGGGTGCATTAACTGGTACTGCGATTCTTAACGGTGTTACAGAGCAGTTTATCGTGAATGGTTTCGTTACTGGTGAATTTGAATGGGGTCTACCTTCTTCAGATTACCCAATTGCGGCAGTATTTGGTGCTGAATACCGTGAAGAAACGTTCAGCCGTACTGCGGATGAAGTTTACGCGCAAGGCTTATTACTAGGTCAAGGTGGTACAACTAAGAGTTTAAACGGTGAATATGACGTAACTGAAGTATTCGGTGAGTTAAGCTTACCTATCGTTGAAGGTATCACAGGTGTTGAAAGCTTATTAGTTGAATTAGGCTATCGTTGGTCTGATTACAGCACATCAGGTTCAGAGCCTACTTATAAAGTAGCAATGAACTGGGACGTAACTGAAAACTGGAAAATCCGTTCAAGCTATAACCGTGCAGTACGTGCAGCGAACAACGGTGAGCTATTCGCACAACAAAGCACAGGTTTATGGCCAGGTACCGATCCTTGTGCAGGTGCAACACCATCTCTTAGCCAAGCAGAGTGTGCTAATACAGGTGTTCCTGCATCTCAATATGGTAGCGTAGGTAAGAGCCCTGCTGACCAATACAATGGTTTCTTTGGTGGTAACCCTGAGCTTCGTCCTGAAATTGCTGATACAATCACTCTTGGTGTTGTTGGTAACCCATTTGAAGATTTTAACTTCTCAATCGATTATTGGGATATCGAACTTGAAGATGCAATTGGCGCAATTGATCCTGAACTAATTGTTGAGCAATGTGGTAAAACTGGCCAAGCAGTTTTCTGTGATAACGTACAACGTACACCGGGAAGTGCTAGTCTTTGGATTGGTTCAGGCCAAGTTGTAGCGACAAATACTAATTTAGGTAAAATTCACTATGAAGGTATCGACTTAAGTGCTAACTACGACATCGAAGTCGGCGGTGGTACACTTTCTACAAGCCTAATCGGTACTTACATGATGACTAAGGAATTTGATAATATTCCTGGTGTAAGTGAAGTATATGATTGTGTAGATACACTAAATAATGGCTGTTTCCCACAACCTGAATGGCGTCATGTTCTTAGCGCAAGCTATGACACAGGCAGCTGGTGGAGAGCGACAGCTAAATGGCGTTACTTCAGTGCAGTTAACGAGTACGATGGTGCTGATACACTTGTACAAGATGGTATTGGTTCACAAAGCTACCTTGACCTTAAAGGCACGTTTACGGTGAATGATTACACTTCAGTACTTATTGGTGTAAATAACATTCTTGATAAAGAGCCGCCAATGGTAGGTGGTTCACTTTCAACAAACGCAAATGCTATTGCTGGTTACTATGACACTTTAGGTCGTTACTTCCATGCAAGCGTGACGTTAAAATTCTAATTTGAATTAATTAATGTATGATAAAGCGAGCTTCGGCTCGCTTTTTTTATGGGGAAGCATTTATTATGGGGAAACAATGACATCAGAACAACACGCGTTTACCCAAGCTGTTGCTTTACTTCAACAAGGTAAAGTTAGCCAAGGGATAGAGTTATTAAAACCGTTATCAAATAACACTGAGTTTGCTGAAAAAGCGTTACAGATCCTTTTCAAAGTTGCTATGCAGCAACAAGACACTGAAACAGCCATTGCATATTGCCAACAACTGGTATCAACTGCTCCTACAAAGTTTGATTATGCACTGACCTTAGTACAATTAAGTTTAAGTTGTGGTGAGTTCGAAATTGCGAAAAATGCGCTGTTACCTTTATACACAGCAAATCCGCAGCAAGCTGATATTTGCTTTCAGCTAGGAAAAATAGAAAGAAAGCTTGATAACCATGATGCAGCGATGCGCTTCTTTGAACAAGCTCTAACATTATCTGAGCAGTTTAAAGCACCCGCTTTAATAGAAATTGCTTTTATGCATAATGAGCAATTACATCAACCCGATGATGCCGTACGTTACTTACAACAAGCGATTAGTCATGATGCAAATAATCTTCAAGCTCACTTTTCATTGGCAAATATTTACGAACAGCTTGGTGATAAAGAGAAAGCGAAAAAAGGCTTTCAACAGGTTTTAAAAATAGATGCATTTAATGCGATGGCTCAAGCAAGATTGGCCGATATTGAAACCTTCACTGAGCGTGATGCAATTGACTATGAACAAGCAAGCTTAGCCATTTTAAAGCGAGAGTCAGATGATATAGCGTATGCTGATGTTTATTATGCACTTGGTAAAGTATTTAATGATTGTAAAAACTATCAGAAAGCTTGGCATTATTATGTAAAGGCTAATCAATACAATAAAAAGTATTTACCAGCCTATGATCGCCAATCTGCTGAGAAGATTACTGACTACACCTTAGCGCGTAATATTGCTCTGCAAGAAGCGAATAGTTCAATAACACCCATTATAATTTGTGGTATGTTTCGTTCTGGCTCAACACTAATTGAACAAATCATCAGCTCTAACGAGCAAATAGCTGCAGGTGGTGAAATTGCCTATTTACATTCATCGTTATTCAATTTGATTGGCGATGAAAAGGCACTTGTTAATAAGGCTAAAGAGCCTGAATTTATTGATGGTTATAAAGAACAATTAACTTTAAGAGCTGAAGGTGCGCTTTATGTAACAGATAAACGCCCTGAAAATTACCTCTACTTAGACATTATCAAGCAGCTCTATCCAAAAGCTAAGATTATCTGGACAGAGCGAGATATTAAAGACAATAGCTTGTCAGCTTTTTTCCAGCATTTGGGTCCGAGCTTAAACTATGCTGTATCCCTAGGTGATACTCTACATCACTATGAGCAGCAGCAACGTATTAAGTCACATTGGCAGTCGTGTTTCAGTAATGATATTTTTACCCTGAATTACGATCAGCTCGTTTGCTCACCCGAGCAGATTTTAGAACAGCTGCTTAGCTTTCTAGGACTTGAATATACTGATGAAGCACAGCGATTTCATAATAAATCTGGCACTGTAAGTACAGCGAGTGTATGGCAGGTTAGAAAGCCACTTTATAAGTCATCCTCAGGACGATTCGCACATTACCTTGAACACATACAGGCCGATGAAAAATCCTACCAAGATGCCAAAGCGCTGTTAAATAAGTAATTGGTAATAAAAAAGACCATCATTTAGATGGTCTTGTTTATTATTTTAAGGGCATGATATCACATGGAATAGTTAGCCGAGGGCTAGTGCTTTTTAGTTGGTATGTACCATGCCAAATATAGCTTGGAAATATAATAATTTGACCTTCCTCAGGGCATATTTCACGAGCTATAGACTCACGTTCACCTAAGTTAAGACTGGTTTCTCCTAGCTTAAGCCAGCCATTTTTAGTTTCATCATCTTTACTCATCTCATTAGGAATAGAAATATAGCTCGGCGCTGATAACCAACCTTGAGGGTGAATATGATTAGCATGAAAACCGCCTTCTTCTAGTTTCACCGACCAACTACCTCTGGCAACAAAGCGTTTATGATTACGCGCTAATAGAGGGTGGTTAGCATCCTCTGGTAGCTGCATCAGGTATTGATTAATGCATTCATTCATAGATGACTTAAATAAATCAATAAGTTGGTTTGAACGGTGTAACAAGTGACCTTGTGTTTGGCTGCCACTGCGCACACTTTGATCTAATGGTTGTAGTTTATTTGTGTGAAGGCTGATCATTAGCTCCTGCAACTGCTTATTAAAATCAGCAAAGGTCTTAAAACCAGGCGGAGCAGGTAGCTCCATCACTTTAACGAATTTATCTAGGTCAGTTAACCAGTGATATTTATCATCATTTGATAAGCGCCAAGCAATACTTAAATATGCCCAAAGCTCTTGGTTATTAGGATTAAATTTTACAGCAGTTTCTAAGTGAAAGATCGCTGAGCTGTAATCGCCTTGTTGTATGTAAAAGTTTGCTAAATCAATACAGTAACGAGCATTTTGTGGAGCTGCTTTAACGAGCTGTTGAAGGAGTGAAAATGCTTTTTCTTCGTCACCTGTTCTATCAAGAATAATACTGTGGGCATGATGTAAATCTAAATTTTGTGGGTTGTTTTGTGTAGCATTACTACTTACTAATAATGCTTCTTCTAGTTTACCTAGTTGTAGTAGTTGACAAATTTGCGAGTGGATCAGAACAGGGTTTGCATCAAAGTGTTTAAAAGTGTCTGCATATGAACTCATTAACTGGCTCTGAGAGTGCTCCCAGTAGAGTTTATTAAGGCTTTCATGTGCAGGTACATAGTTAGGAGCAAGCTCTAGGCATGCCTTAAGATGAGCTTGTGCTTGTTCATATTGCTGTAAATCATAGTATGTACAACCAACTATGTAATGCAATTCGGCGCTTGGTTGCTGTTTTAAAAGCATTTGCAAAAGCGCTAATGCCTCGGGAAATTGACCTAAATTTCGATAATTACAGGCATGTTTATAAACGAAATGAAATTGCCCTTTTAATTGTTTTGGCAATTTTGTTTGAAAATAGTTTTCGATTTTTTGTAAGTCACCCAGTCGCTCGAAAAGTTCTAAAGTGAGCCAATGGTAACGGACTAATGCGTTCTGAGAGGGCGATGTTTTGCTTAATAAAAGTTCGGCTTTTAATAATTCATCTTGATTAATTAGACTTTCAATGTAATTGAGGCGTGGTTTTTCAAGAGACAAAGAAACTGTGTTGTATTCACAAAAATGAATACAGTCTGCATACTTTTTTTGTTTACATAGTAGATTAGTGTAGTTGTCTAAAAGGCCAACATGATTACTAAATTGGCTAAGGCCTTTTAAATAACACTGCTCTGCATCAGTTGTTTTGTTTACAGCTGATAAACATAAGCTATTCAATGTATACCAATCAGCGGTTTTATTTGTATGTAAAGAAAGGAGTTGTAATGCCTGCACATATTGTTGTTGATTGAATGCGTGCAAAGCTCTTTGTAATGAATTATTCACTCGTAAACCCTGTTTTTGCTTTATGTTAACAGGGTGTATAGTAAAGTAAAATATTACTCTTGATTTACATCAAGGTCTTTGATTTATTCAGTGTGTTTATGGTGAAGGGTAATAAACAGCCCTGAAAGTTAACTTAGTTTAGGTTTTTGCTGTAAGGCCTGACCTGGTTTTAAAAAGCTGACTTAGCAATAAAGTTTCTATTCGAAAAAGACCGCATGCCGCTGATTACTGACATGCGGTGTTTAGCGATTAATTATTTGAATCAATATCTTTGATCTCAACAGTACCGCTATTGTCTTGGCGTTTTAAGTTAAGCTTTTTAATTTTTTCTAACATTTCAGGTGAAAAGCGACCAAAATCCATTGTACGCATCATGATAGAGTCGTTAATAAAGTTAACATTAACGGCCCCCATACCTGAGCTACTGCCATCTTCAGATACTGGTACATCAGAATTACTCACCACAGCGTTTAACATTGCTGCTGGGTTAGTTGATGCAGTTGCACCAAAACTACGCTCTGTACCAAATAAGTCGGTTATATTCCAATCTTCAATGTCAATTTTAAAACGTTTTGCGTATTTAACATCGCTTTTCATTTGCCCTTCAGCGTAGTCTTCTAAATGCTCACGTAAGTCAGTTTCGAAGTCAGTAAATAATGATTCAGTTTGCTCATAATATTTAGATACATAAAGGCGGCTTTTACGCTTAATTTGCATGCCTCGATTAGAGTTTACAAATTCTTCACCATTTTCAACTAGTTGATGGTAAACCTTATTACCTTTATAAGCTTCATTGCGCAGGTTTGGGCTACCTATGTTACCTTGATAAAAGCCATACATGACGATTGGTTTCTTTTTACCGAATTTTTCAAAAACAATTTTATGTTGGATATCATTGAGTGAAAGCTTATAACCGGCAACGGTTAAAAACTCTTCATCTAAAATTGAATCATCATCAAAAAGAAGATCTTCTGTATCGCGAATAGGGTAGTGCTCGATTAACTTTTCAACTATCGCTGTATTGTAAAGGTTAAGCCAGTATGCCAATTGCTCATCGAGGCTTAGTTCGTTAAGAGAAATTTCGTCAGGTACTTTTTCTAGGCTTATACGAATTTTGTGAAAGCCATCTTTTATTTCTGATTTAGATACTGCCTCAAATAAAAAACGATTAGCCTCCAAAGCTGTATCATTATTTTTATGTGATTTCATGCGCGTGCCAATGGATGATTGGGATTTACGTGAGCTTCTATCAGACCTGCCCATATCTAGCACTGTTATTTCAAGTAGGTTATCAAGATCCTCGTATGAAATTCTTATATCTCTATTAAGGCTAAAATCTGAGAATTCTTCTGGTAGTTCATTGATTTTTGCGTACGAAGAAAGTGAGCAAAAAGTAAATGCAATTAGTAATAATTGTTTAATCATGGTTTTTCCTTGTTGTTTTAACAATCTAACTATTGCCGATTGTTACATTTTTTTCAAGTTGGAATGTACCGAATTTATTACTACTTAGCGTCTTGGGCTTAGTAAATAAGGAGGGTGAGCTTTTTTCTAGAGTCGACCAATGGGTTTAGTTAATAGAATGTTCATTCTATTAACTTTTGCATGGTTAATCTTAAAAAACACTTCTAACTGTCATCTTGTCTAAGTAATTTGTGGTTTCGTCTATATCTATTGGGTTTAAGTTTTCAAATTCTAAATTTAAGTGAAAAAAAAATCCAAAATACAAATCGCCTGTTTGTTGTGTTTATTGCAATTATTTGGCGCTATTCTGGTGTGTACCTTTATCGGTACTAAATAATGAAATTCTTCTTTCCCTTTGTAACTCATTGTTAATGATGCTGTACCCTTTGTGGTTTAAGGGTTTTTCGTGTGTTAAAATTGTTTTTAACTCTGTGGTGTTTTTATATTTATTGTTAAAAGTTGAACTTTTGCGTTAGTGAAGTGTTGACCTTTGAGAGTGGCGAGTATTATTATCAAAGCTCGAAATGACTGCGGAATATGCATTTATTTTGAATAACTATAAATATTCCATGAATAACATGGTCCAGGGAGAATCAAATGTTAAATAATAAAGTTTCAAAAGCTGTTCGCTTTGCGGTTGCTTTTGGTGCAGCTTCGACAGCTGCATTTTCTGCTAGTACATTTGCTGCAGATGAAGAAAACGCAGGGAAAGTTGAACGCATCGAAGTAACAGGTTCACGTATCAAGCAAGTTGATATGGAAACTGCCTCACCAGTGACAGTTATTACTGCAGCTGATATCCAGTTATCTGGTGAAGCGACAGTTGCAGATGTATTAAATAACTCGTCTGTAAACAGTTTCGGTTCTTGGCGTGGTATGTCAGGTTATGGTTCAGGTGCCGCCGCAACTTCAAATGTTAATATGCGTGGCCTTGGTGCAAACTATACACTTGTATTATTAGACGGCCGTCGTATGCCAGGTACTAGTTCTTCTTCTGGTGCTGCAGCTGATACGTCACGAATTCCAATGGCAATCGTTGAACGTATTGAAATTCTTCGTGAAGGTGCATCTGCGGTATATGGCTCTGATGCGGTTGCTGGTGTAATCAACATCATCACTAAAAAAGATTTTAATGGTTTAAACTTCACATATGACACAGAGTTACCTTCAGTTGAAGGTGGTGATACTAACCGTTTCTCAGTGACAGGTGGTTATGCATCTGATAAAGGTAATATCACATTAACTTACGAACACTACAAAGCAGATGCAGTTTATGACCGTGATATCTGGGAATTAGATTCTGAATTATACGGTGCATTTTCGTCTTACAGCTCTGTTCCAAATGGTCAAGGCAAAGACTCTAAAAACTGGTACTCAGCAGACTTATGTGATGTTGCAGATAATACAGTACCAAGTAGCGACGGCCGTTGTTTATATAGTTATGGCGCTGTGACTAAGCTTTTCGCTGACGCAGAACAAGACTCAATCCTTTCAAACTTTAAGTATGAGTTAACAGACGACTTATATTTCCGTGGCCGTGCAAGTGCTTCAATGTCTAAGACTGATGCTCGTTATGCTGGTACACCTGTATCAACTACAAAACCGACTATGTATGCTGATAACCCTATGAACCCATATGGTGAAGATATTTCACTAAGCATGCGTTCAGCTAACTTGGGTAACCGTGATACTCGCGTTGAAATTGCTAACATTGATTTTGTTGGTGGCTTAGTAGGTTATACTGATATTGGTAACGGATTTGACTGGGAAATCAATGCGCAGCGTAGCCGCTCTACGACTGAATCATTCAACCGTAATCTAATTAATGATCCACTTGTACAATCTCTAATCGATACAGGTGAATACGATATCTTCAATACTACAGGTATGGATTTTGCTTCATGGGATGCACAAATGGCAGAGCTTTATGCTGGTGCAGCTCACATGGGTACCTATAAAGCAGAGTTCGAAAGCACTCAATTTGACGGTTTAGTTTCTACAACGCTTGTTGATAATGAATCATTTACCTTAGCGGGTGTAGTAGGTGCTGAGTTTGAAACGATCGACTTCACTCAGTATTCAGACCCTCTATCTGCTTCAGGTAATGTGTCAGGTGGTTCAGGTGGTGATGATGTATTTGCAACACGTGACCGTACTTCTAGCTACTTAGAGCTACAAGCTGCTTTCCCATTCGGTTTAGATTTAAATGCTGCAGTTCGTTACGATAAATATGAGCAAGAAGGTGACGTAGGTGCATCTGTTGTTGCAGGTGAATTCGATAACGTAACTAGTCAACTTGGTGCTGCTTGGCGTATCACAGATGACTTATTAGTACGTGCAAGCTGGGGTGAGTCTTTCCGTGCTCCAAACATGGGTGAGATGTTCTCTAGTCAATCTTTAAGCTTCGAAACTAACTACGATACACTTTGGTGTGATAACCAAGGTAACGCTGCAAGCGATACTGTTTACTGTGCGCCAAGTGGTACACAACACAAAACGTGGTTTGGTGGTAACCCAGATTTAGAGCCAGAAGAAGGTGAGTCTCTAACTGTTGGTACAGTTTGGAATGTGACAGATACACTTTCAATGGAAGTTTCATACTACAAAGTAAAAATTGATAACCGTATTGCTGCAATCAGTACAGATCGCTTACTTTCAGATGAAATTGAAAATGGCTCTAACCCAGCTGTTGTGCGTGATGCAGAAGGTAAAATTGATGTAATGTACAGCTTTGATCAAAATATGGCTTCTTTAGAGACGTCTGGTTTTGACTTTAAAGCGAACTACACTCATGAAACTAATATCGGTGATTTCTCATTACGTGGTGAAGCAAGTTACGTTGAAGAGTTTGTAGAAATCACAGAAGCAGGTGCTGATCCTTTCGATTACTCTGGTCTTCAAGATTACCCAGAGTGGCGTGCAAATATGACGCTTGATTGGAAATATGATAACTTTGGGGCTGCTTGGTCTACTTACTACATTGGTAAACAAGAATCAGGGGCAGAAGAATTTAACAATCCTTCTTTAGCGCCAGTTGCGAGCTACTTCAAGCATAATGCACAAGTATCTTATACACATGATTGGAACGGTAAAGTAACATTTGGTGTGAATAACATCTTCGACCGTGAAGCACCTAAATGGTACGACGGTTTCTACGACTACCGTGATGCTTCTACAGCACTATATGATGTGCTTGGCAGAACAATTTTCTTAAAAGTAGAACAAACATTCTAATTTTAAAGAATGCATAAGCTTCAAAAACCTCGCCTAATTGCGAGGTTTTTTTTAAATAACAATAAATCTATAGGGTTATTTATATTGAAATACTTACCTATGTAATGCTACTCAACTGGGTGTTTTCTTGGTATGTGATAGCAAGCCAGCAACACACTAATAACTATAACTTGAAGACTTCTAGAAATCGCCAAATTTCCAATTTATCACTGACTTTAAATTATTTTCTCCAATAAAAAAGCGTAAAATATAATAAATATTGAAACCGAAGGGTTATAAATTATAAAAGTAATTCTCCAGTTTGAAGAGCATGATATGAATACCGTATCGTGACCAAAGAGTAAGGAGGCTGTTTTTATATTAAATAACAATGCAAAAGAAAGTTTTAGTATTTATAAAACTAAAACTGACTCTAAAGCGTGCGATTTGTTGGCGCTCATGAAGGCACATCAGGCATATGCTCAGCGTTTTCTATAGTACAAATGCTGACAACAAATCCCGAGCATATTTTCATTAGCTTTAACGGTTGAAACTTAAAGGTTCCGAAACTTTATAAACTACCACTAATAGCCGTAGGAATGAGCTAAAAAAGGCGTATTCGTAAAATAGATATGATGACAAAAAGTTTAGGTAATGTTAGAGCTTAGCCACTTGATCATGATGGTACAGTTCGTGGAACTGCAAAAATTGATAATTTTTAAGGGTTTTCTCTATAAAGGTAAAGCCGTACAAGACTTCAAGGTGCTTAAACTGCTTAATGTTGTAGTTAAGGATATAAATTTGTAGATGTTATAAGTATTCGATTTGTAATAAAAATTGTTTTTTATAAAGCGATACTTACCCTGAACACTACATTTATTCGACGAAGCAAAACAGAGCTAAAGTTTCCATCAGCACCTATGTGTTGGAAATATAGCTTGGTGCTATGCCTTTTCTGAAATCGATCAAACTTAAGAGCCGAAATAAGCTTATATTTTATGGTTATCAAAAAGTTCTTTAGGAAAAAATTCCCCACTAATTGTTAATCCCTATCGTCGTTCTTTTAGTATTCGAGGTTATAAGGGGTTAACTCTGCGCTTCAGTGTTATGCAACCTTAGATTATGTAACTGCAGCAGGCCGAGCTTATTTCAAAATTTGAGTAGTGTTATTGATTATAGATATCAGTGAGCCATTACCTAAACATTGGGAACCTCACCGTGAGCCTTTTAGAAAATCAGATTGGCGGTATAGTAAATAAATCTTTGATGATAAAAATGTCACCTTACGTTACACAGATAAAATTAAAGCGTCGGTTATGGTTGTTCAAGGAATTGAAGGCTTAAGTGTAGTTATGTAGCACAAGACCGATTTACATGAAGCACAGACAAAACAGTAGGAAATTTTGTCTGATGTTGAATGGATCATGAAAGAAATTTAAGAACGAGCCTTTTAATAGCAAGAAAATAAAGTTGAGCTTTATACAAAAATGAAAAAGCTTTTAGAAAAAAATACGAAATAATAGGTTATCTAATAAATATAAAAATCCCGAATTTAAGCTGGTTATCTTGGTTTTAGTTTTTTATTATTTCGAATATATGAATTAATGTGAAATATATGTGACGTTACTTTTCTTCAAATACTTATATGTATGAAACTTAAAATTCACATTTAAAATCAATGGTTAAAAAGCTGTTGACCAAATGTTGTTCCTGATATTAGTATTTAATTCCCTTAAAGGGTACTAGTACCTTTTATGGGTTTAAATAAATTAATAGAGTCATAACATGGATATGACCAGGGAGATTCAAATGTTAAATAATAAAGTTTCAAAAGCAGTGCGTTTAGCAATTGCTTTTGGCGCAGCATCAACGTCAGCATTTTCAGTTTCTGCAGTGGCTGCAGATGAAGGTGCAGAAAAAGTAGAGCGTATCGAAGTAACGGGGTCACGTATTCGCTCTACTGACCTTGAAACAGCACAACCAATCCAAACAATAAGTCGTGAAGATATTGCTAATCAAGGTTTCACATCTGTTATTGATTTGATTGAAAATATGTCTGCAGCTGGTTCACCGCCAATCAGTCGTTCTGAGCCATTAGTGTCTGGTGAGAATGTGGGTGGTAATTACGTCAACCTTCGTAACTTAGGCGCCAGCCGTACTTTAGTTTTAATCAATGGTAAGCGTTTGGGTATTACTACCTCTGGTTATCAAGATATCTCGGCTATTCCAATGGGAATGGTTGAACGTATTGATGTGTTAAAAGATGGCGCGTCTGCAATGTACGGTTCAGATGCAATGGCTGGTGTTGTTAATATTATCACTCGTAAAAACTATGAAGGTCTTGAGTTCACAGTATACGGCGGTGGCTATGACGATGGTGATGGTGAGAAGAAAAACATTAGTATGGTCACTGGCTTTTCGGGAGAAAAGGGTTCAATTACTTTAGGTGCTGAGTGGCGTGATGAAAGTGATGTATGGGCGAGAGACCGTTCTTTCTCAGAAGTGTCATATCCAGGTTATGATATTCCAAATAACCGTACTTTAGTGGGTCAATATGGTCGTTTTTATTATAATGATCAATGGTGGGTTGCTAAGCGCCCAGGCAATGCTTCATCTTTTGACGATTTTGAACCGCAAACTTATGAAAATGGTTCAAGTAATTCAATTGACCAAATGCATTTAGAAACGCCTTTAAGTGCACGCTCTCTTTATATCAGCTCTAACTACGATATTACTGATAGTGTAAGTTTTACAAGTGATATCGGATATAGTGAACGTGAAGCGTTACGTCAGGTAGCAGGTTATCCATATCAATCAGCGTCAGATGGCTTTGTGTTAAGTGGTGATAGCTATTTTAACCCAGTTGGCGAAGATGTTTCATTTACTCGTCGTGGTTGGGAAGTTCCACGTACAACTGAAAGTAATCAAGATACTTTACGTTTTACTGCCGCATTAGAAGGCTCTTTCGAGTTAGCTAATCGTTATTTTGACTGGGATGTTGGTGGTGTTTACAGCAAGAGCACAACTGTTCAAGTAGACAACGGTAACTTCTATAAGCCTGCTATTGAAGCCGCTACTGGCCCTTCATTTTTAAACGCATCGGGAGAAGTTCAGTGTGGTACTGAAGATGATCCAATTTCATCAGCTGAGTGTGTTGCGTGGAATCCTTTAGCAGGCTTCGGTGCAGGGCCTGTTGAAAACTCGCTAGCAGATCCTGATGTACAAGACTTCTTGTATCCTACACTGCATTATCGTGGTGAAACTCAAACAACAATGTACTTTGCTAACATAAGTGGTTTACTTGCAGAGTTACCTGCAGGTTCATTAACTTTCGCTGTTGGTACTGAGTATCGTAAAGAGTCGGGTGAGTATAATCCTGATGCACTAGCGCAACTCGGTCAAAGTACTACTCTTGCATCTGGTGCAACGGGTGGCGGTTACGATGTTACTGAAGGTTACGCAGAGTTAAATGTTCCTATTTTATCTGATGTTGTTGGTGCTAAGTCTCTAAACGTTAGTCTTGCGACTCGTTACTCAGATTACAGTACTTTTGGTGATACAACGAACAGTAAAGTAGGCATTGAGTGGCGTCCAACTGATGATTTATTGGTTCGCGGTACTTGGGCTGAAGGCTTCCGAGCTCCAACAATTAGTAACTTGTATGGTGGTGGTTCTCAAACTTTTACAACAGGCTTTATCGATCCATGTGATTCAGTTTATGGTACAGCAGCTGGCTCTGCGCGCTGTTTACAAGATGTACCAGCTGATTACCGTCAGTTACAACAAGGCTTTGTGCCGACGACTGGCCCTGCAGCTCAAACACCAGTGCCATTCAATAGTGGTTCAAATCCACTGTTACAACCAGAAGAGTCTGTCAGTAAAACCGTTGGTTTTGTTTACAACCCAAGTTATGTTGAAAACCTTGATATCATCCTTGATTGGTGGAGTATTAAAATCACTGACACGGTAGTTTCTGACTCACCAAATGAGATCTTAAAAGATTGTTATATTGGCGGTGATGAATCACGATGTGCAATGTTTTCACGTGATCCGAACAACTCAATTGTTAACGATTTAACATATGGTACGCGCAATGCTGGTTTCACTGAAACATCAGGTATTGATCTATCATTAGCATATGCATTTGAAACTGGTTTTGGTGACTTCCGTGCAACTCTAGATAGCACATACTTACTAAAATATGATTCAAAATCGACAAATGATCCAACAACTAAAGTTGAATCAGATGTAGGTCATGGAGATACATTTAGAACACGTGCTAACTTTGGCTTGAATTGGACGTATGGAGATTTCAGTGCAAACTGGGCGATGCGTTATTTCTCTTCAATGCGTGAGGACTGTTATTTTGAAGACCGTTGTAGTGATCCAAACTTCCAACGTGATTGGACTAATGGTGTAGTTGTGCCTAAAAATAAAGTAGGCTCTACTACATTTAACGACCTACAGTTCACTTATAATACGCCATGGGAATCTAAGCTTTCTATTGGTGCTAACAATGTATTTGATAAACGTGGTCCTATTATGTACTCAGGCCCAAGTTCTACTTATTCATATTACGGTGGCTTTGATATTGGTCGTCAATTGTACTTCCGATACTCACAAAGCTTTTAATGTGTAAATAACAATAAAAACCCACTGACTAAAGTGGGTTTTTTTAGTTTAATTAACTGCTCTTGATTATTTCTTACTTCATACCCATTGGCTTTTGCAATAGTTTAGAGGTGGATAATATGCGCATGCTATTTTTAAATAATTAACGCAATCTTTATTCGAATGGCGACTGTACGTCTGTATCGAATCATCTATTTGTTAATTTTTATAGTAGCTAGTTTTAAACAAAAATTGAGTATTTAAATTTCACTGCTAGAATGTAGCTAGTTATTTACTTTTGCTTGGTTTAGTTCTGAAACGACGATTTCTCTTTTACCTCTATGCTATTACGCTTTTATTCTCTTGTATTGCTTCTGCGACGCAACTCAAAGCGGGTATCGTAAGTTATAATTTTTTTCCTTATCACACCCAAGACGCAAATGGTCAATATACTGGTGTAATTGTTGGTTACAGTAACGAAATAGCGCGTTTAGCTGGTGCCGATTTAGAGTACCGAGTTTACGACAGTCTTGACGAGCTTCTGGACGGACTTAAAGCTGGTGAAATAGACTTTGCGGTTGGATTGAATAAAACTACGCAGCGCAAAAAACATTATTTATTTTCAACACCCTTTATGGAAGGTCCTCGAGGAATAGTTGTAAATCAATCTATTGCGAATAGTGCCTTAAAGAACTTTGCTAGTTTACGATGGGTTTGTATCACTGGGAGTTCGCATTGCGAATATCTAGCAGAAAATGGGGCGCTTTACATAAATCGGTTTATAAAACCAGATGATGCGTTTAAAAAAGTGGCGGATGGCTCATTTGATGCTTTTTTAGGTGATTATTCAGTTTTGTCTCATCAGTTAAAAAATCGTGGTAAAGACGGTCTTAAAGTTGTAAGTCCTATCTGGCTTTCTAGTGAAACATTTCATGTCATGTTCAACCAACAGAAGACGGCTTTACGTAATCAAGTTAATTCTTTTTTAGCATCTATCTCTCCAACCACGAAACAATTATGGGAAAGTTCGGCAAGTGAAGAATATTTGGCCGCAAAAGCCTATAGTCAATTCAAACGTGAATTCAATAAAGTAAGTGTGAAAGGCAACAATAATTATTTACTTACGTTCTCGTTTATTGATGGTTTGTTTCCAATTAATGACACAAATCAAATTGGCGAAGCTACAGGCTATTTAAATGATACCCTTGAGTTACTATCTGAACGAAGTGGGTTCCAGTTTAAATATATCCCTGCTGCAAATTCCAAAGAATTAGAAAGATTATTTTTAGCGAATAAGATCGATCTCATTCCGACGATGACACCAACAAGAATTAATGAAGGTGTTTTGATTGCTTTACCGCCGCACGTAAGCGTAGAAATGGTTTTAATTTCTAAACGTTCGAGTAAAACTCAGCGTATTGGTTATATAGATCTGTTTGCAGATCCAAAAAAGAAGCTGCCAAGTGCTGAGAATTTAGAAACGGTGTCATTTAGCTCAATTGTGACACTTTTTTATGCTTTGAGGAACGACACGATTGATAGTGTTATCTTACCGCAAAGCATTGCGGCATATCAATTGAATCAGTTTTACATAGGCGAATTTTATATCAACCCTAAATACCGATATAATCAGCCGATCTATTTCCTTGTGAATAAAAACTTTACTGAATTAGTCAGTTTACTTGAAAGCCTTTTCAAAACACTAACGAGCAATGACTTCAATCATATTGTCAATCGCCATGGTATTTTTAATATCGAGCGTGGATATGACAAAACCACCGTTAATACAACTGCAATTTTAACCTTAATTCTTATCTGTATTTCGATTATTTATTTTGTTAGCTGGCGGATTACCATAAACCGTGAGATTTCAAAACGAAAAGAGGCTGAGCAAGTTGCGTTAAGTAAATTGAACTTCACTCAAAAGCTCATCGACGATTTACCTACAATGGTAGTGATACAAGATTCTGAGCAAAAAAGGATAATGTGGAACAAAGCCTATAAGGATAATTTTGCTCATTTATGGGACGAAAAAAAACGGTATTTACGTGACGAGTTAGCACAAGTTAGCCAGTTATTGACGCAGAATAAGCAAAGCTTGCACTCTGGAAAAGTTTTTAATCGTCAGATGAACTTTACCAATAAAGTAGGAAAGAAGCTTGAGCTTCTCTACACTAAAAAGCCATATCTTGGAGTTGATGGTCAGTTGGCAGGGATTATGACCGTCATCACTGATTTGACTGAACATCATAACCTTCAAAGGGAAAACCAAGCGGTTCAACAATTATTACAAACGATTACTGATACTATCCCTGGCGGGGTATTTCAGTATGAATATTATGATAATGGTGAAGGGTGTTATACCTATATTAGCAAAGGGGCGCAAAGTTTATTGGGGGTAACATCAAGACAACTCAATAGCCGCGGTATGACCGGATGTATTTCCCCTTGTATTGTTGATGAAGACCGGGTGCAAATAGCTAAAGCCTTTAAGCAAGCAAGTAAGCGCAAAGGCATGATTGATATTGAGTTTAGAATTAATAATCTTGGCCAAAAAGTTTGGTGCCGTTATATTGCCAATGCACAAACAAAAGGCAATGACATACAACAAGGGGTTAGGTGGAATGGTATCTTATTAGATATTAGCTTACTCAAACATCATCAAGTTGAATTAAATAAGGCCAACCAACAGGCGCTTCAAGCTGATTTAGTTAAAAGTCGTTTTATTGCGACGATGAGTCATGAATTAAGGACACCTTTATCTGGGGTAAATGGTTTTATTGAGCTTTTAAAATCATCACAAGTAGACAGTGAGCAATCTACTTTAATCGAACACATTGAGGTTTCAGTAACTAAACTACAAGGTTTAGTTGATGATATTCTATATTTTGCAGACACTAGTACGGGTAACATCGAAGTAGTGGTTGAGAATGTTGATTTGGAAACTCATTTGTGTCGCATTCTACGAGCACATGAACATCAGGCTAAACAGAAGGGACTTCATTTCAATTTAAATTGGCTGACTGCTGCTTACACATCGACATCGGTTGATATTAATCATTTAATGCATGTTTTATCACACCTACTAAGTAATGCAGTTAAATTCACAAGTCAGGGCTCAATAACTTGCGAGGTAAAGTTTGAGAAACAGTTGTTAAATATCACAATTACAGATACCGGTAAGGGGATGACAACTGAAGAGCTTGCTCAAATCTATAAACCATTTGAGCAAGCCGATAACTCTTTTCAACGCCAATTTGGCGGAACAGGCTTAGGCTTAGCGCTAGTAAAACAGCTGGTTGACGCGATGCAAGGCAGTATCACTTTGTCTAGCACATACGGCAAGGGGACGCATGTTTATTTATCTATCCCATTGCAACATACTAAAAAGCCTCAATTAAGCACATCATCTGGGTATTGGATTGTTTGTAGTAAAAGTGAAGAGCTGGTCCGGCTGCTTGGAACCATGGCAGTCAAACATACCATACTTGATTGGCCCTTGGAGTTATCTGAACTTAGTCAGACTGAAAATTTAATTATTGATGAGCAATACATGGTTGAGTTACTAGGAGAGCAGTGGCGTGCTAAAAAAGCAGGCATTGCTGCTAAGTATACTATTGTGCCATCAAGCCGAAATACTCAACAAGTAAATGATTGTAATTGTCATTTACTACCTATCGAACCACTTTATCCCGATTCATTACGAGAGCTACTTAATAATATTCATACCACCTTAGATATAATTAGCCCAGATAAAGCGCATTTATATGGCCAGATTTTAATTGCTGAAGATAATAAAACTAATCAATTATTACTTGAAAAACAATGTCAAAAATTAGGTATAAAAGCTGTAATGGTCGAGGATGGATTAGCTGCTTTAAGGGCGCTTGAAGAAGGGGACTTTGATCTACTCTTAACAGATTGCCATATGCCTCACTTAGATGGTTTTAAGTTAGCCGAACAGATCAGGACGATAGAAAAATTCCAGAACTTGCCAATTATCGGTTTTACTGCAGATGACTCTAAGACCTGCTTAAATAAAGCTCTCAGCTCAGGCATGAACAGTGTTTTGTTTAAGCCGTATAAACTTAATGAATTGTATAATCGGCTTGCAGAATTTATTGATCTTAATAAAGACGATGAAAACATTATTACAGATAGTAAGAATGTAAGTTTGCAAGGGATCAAAGATATACAGCATTGGCTTAATGTTTTTGGTAACGAAAGTGATGCAAAAATGTTGGCAGAGGTATTTATAAATAGTTTGCAGGATGATTTGAGTACGTTAGAAGGTCACCTCAATAGTGATGAGTTGGATAAAGTGTCTGCTGCTATTCATAAACTGAAAGGAGCGCTTGTCATGCTTCAATATCCACCTATCTCAAAACTAATTGTAGATACGGAAAAGACGTTTATTGATAATCATGATACTGCCATTGTTATTGATTTAATTACTGAGTTAAAAGACGTCATTGTTCAGATCAGAGCATGGGTATAATAAAAAGTTAGGATAAAGAATTAGAGTCGAATAGATTATTTTATGAATAGGGCATATACTAACTCATGTTTATACATTTTACTTAACTTTAATATTAAAGAGAGCTCTCAATGAAAGAAATCCGATCTTTTGTAAAATCTGCGTCATTATCTGAATTAGAAAAAGCAAAACAGCTAATCGACACAGCTATCGAGAAATATACTCAACAGCAAGAAGCTAAAAAAGAGGTACTCGATTTACTAAAAGAAAAAGGACTTACATTAGAAGATCTACAGGATGTAGCAACAACAGATAAACGTACTAAGGTTAAACCAAAGTACCGCATCGAATTTAATGGCGAAATTGTTGAATGGACAGGCCGTGGCAAACGTCCTAAAGCATTCCAAGGTGTCGATTTAACAAAACACCTCGCTTAATTTTTTGCTTTAAAGAATACCAGGGGAAGCGTATGCTTCCCTTTTTTATGTCGATTATAGTCCGATAACATGAAGTACGTACTCAGACCCTACCAACAAGAGGCCGTAGCACGCACGGTTGCTCACTTTCGGCAAAAAGATGACGCCGCACTGATTGTGTTACCAACAGGGGCTGGAAAAAGCCTTGTTATTGCTGAACTTGCACGCATTGCCAAACAAAAAATTATGGTGCTTGCGCATGTTAAAGAATTAGTAGAGCAAAACGCCGAGAAATATATTAGCTTTGGTTTTAAGGCGAGTATTTTTTCTGCGGGGTTAAAGCAAAAGTCTTTAACAGAGCAAGTCACCTTTGCAAGTGTGCAATCACTGGCACGCAATACAGAAAAGCTCACTGATGCTTACTCTTTGTTGATCATTGATGAATGCCACCGTGTAAGCGGTGATGAACAAAGCCAGTACGGGCTGGTGATAGCGAGTCTAAAAAAACAAAATCCCAACCTTAAAGTACTTGGCTTAACCGCAACACCATTTCGTATGGGGATGGGTTGGGTTTACCATCATCACTATCATGGTTTTGTTAGAGGTGATAAAGATGCACCGTTTAAAAAGTGTATTTTTGAGTTACCACTGCGCTATATGATCAAGAACGGCTATTTAACGCCGCCCCATGAAGTCGATGCAGCCATTAGCCATTATGACTTTTCATCATTACCGAGTGACTCATTTGGTCGTTACAGCATTGAGAATATGAATGCGTTATTAAAAGACAGCACGCGCGCAACAAAAGCCATTATCAAGCAAGTAATAGAGTACAGTGAACAGCGTCATGGTGTGATGATCTTCGCTGCAACCGTGATGCATGCCAAAGAAATTACTGGCTATTTACCTGAGGATAGTACGGCACTTATCACCGGTGATACTGATAATAACGAGCGTGATCGAATTATTAATCAATTTAAATCCAAAAAAATAAAGTATTTGGTTAATGTATCCGTACTCACGACGGGCTTTGATGCCCCTCACGTTGATTATATTGCGATTTTACGGCCCACCGAATCTGTCAGTTTATATCAACAAATAGTGGGTCGAGGCCTTCGTTTAAGCGAAGGAAAAAAAGACTGCTTAGTTATTGATTATGCTGGTAATGGCTTTGATTTGTTCTACCCAGAGGTAGGGAGTAAAAAAGCGCAAAGTGATAATGAGCCAGTTCAAGTGCTATGCCCTGGCTGTGGATTTGCGAATATTTTTTGGGGTAAAACTGATGGCGAAGGCAAAGTGATTGAGCATTTTGGTAGGCGCTGCCAAGGCTTGCTGGACGATGGTGAAGAGCAAATACAGTGTGATTATCGTTTTCGTTTTAAAGAGTGTGAGCAGTGTGGTGAGCAAAATGACATTGCAGCAAGGCAGTGTCAGTCTTGTGGTGCCATTATGGCAGACCCTGATGATAAACTGCGGGAAGCGCTTAATTTAAAAGATGCTTTGGTATTAAGGTGTAGTGGTTTGTCGGCACAGTTGCTCGCAAAAGGTTTACTTAAAATTAGCTACTATGATGAAGATGGAGCTAGTTGTGATGAGGTTTTTAACTTAGCAAATGACACCGGGCGATTTATTTTTAATAAGCAGTTTGGAAAACGAGCAGCACCCGGTTTTACCCCAATAGATTGGCAAAGCGCGGAGCAGGTTGTTAATTTACAACAACAACTAGTTGCACCCGATTTTGTGATTGCGCGTAAAAATAAAAAATACGGTTGGAAAGTGGCAGAAAAGCTTTTTGATTATCAGGGCAGTTTTCGTAAGGCGAATCAACTAAGTTGATCCCCTTACGAGATGTAGGAGTGGCTTATTCTTCTTCGGCCATTAAACCCCAGCCATCGCCATATCCATTATGGCCATTAGCGATGCTTTCTAAGTATTGTTCTGTTTGGCTAAGTAAGGTGTGTTCTGGCACCATCTTCACACGGGTAATTACTTCCCACACCCCTGTATCTGGGCACTTGGTTAATTCTGTTGAAGGGGCAAGCTCATCACTTGTTATCGCTTTAGCAAATTTCTCTGCTTCAGGCTTTTGTTCAAAAAGAATATAGAAATCGATAGTTTGCATACTGGTTAAATCAACACCAGCGTCAGCAATTTCAGCTAATAATTGACCGTTTTCGTCATCAGGGAAGTGCATTTAGTCGCTCGTTCATTATAAATCTAGGTATTATCCGCTATTGTAGCGAAAATAATTGTTTAACGCGTACTAATTTTAACATTTCAATTATGTCAGTGGCTATGGCACTGTGCTAGTATCTTTTTGTACTCATTTTAGATTATGACTCTTCCAAAAAAGTAAGGATATTTTTTGTATACTCGGCATTTCTTTTTTGTCTTTGTGTTTTTCTGCTTTTCATACAGCCAGCACGCGATTAGTGCCTCAACTGTTATTAAAGATTACAAAATTCAGGGGATCAGTGGTGAGCTCGAAAAAAACGTTGAGCTTTACATTAAGCAACTAATTGATGAAAAAACCTCAAAGGCATTAAAGCGTCATGCTAAAAGCCAAGTAGAAATGAGTTTAAAAGCGCTTGGTTATTATAAGCCGACTATCAAAATTAGTTTTGATAACGCACAACAGCTATTAATTGTCGATGTTGAGCGTGGTCCTGTTACTCGAATCGCAGATATCAATGTAACCATTACAGGTGCCGGTAAAGATGACGCTGAATTTATGTCTGCCGTCAACAGCATCAAAATCAAACAAGGTGACTTTTTAAATCACGGTAAATATGAAGCCGCAAGAAAACGTATTGAAAGCCAACTATTAGACTTAGGCTATTTTGATGCAAAATGGCATGAGCATAAATTGGCGGTATCGCTAAAAAATAATAGCGCAAAGATTATTTTTAATGTCGATACTGGGCCTCGTTATCAGTTTGGTGATATCACTATTGGTACTGAGACCCCGGCTGAAAAATACATTCGCTCGCTGGCTGAATTTAAACAAGGTCAGCCATATAAAGCGACTGACATTTCTGATTACAACCTAGCACTGTCGAGCACCCCTTATTTTGCCAGTGTCCGTGTGTATGCAGACATTGCAAAACGTAAAAACAACCAAGTGCCTGTTAATGTTGACGTATTACATAAACCAGCCAATAGCTATGAAGTGGGTGGCGGTTTTAATACTGATTTTGGCCCAAAAGTTCGCTTTAAATGGACTAAGCCATGGATAACGGAAGACGGTCATTATCTTGAAAGTAACTTAAATGTGTCAGAGAGGCAGCAAGATATTTCGCTAGGTTATACCGTCCCAGTAGACGACCCTAATGATGATCTTTGGCGTTTTTCGTTAGGCTATAAACTCGAAGATGGTGTAACAAATGACCTTTACAGTAAAATTTTAACTGGCCAATTACAGCGCCAGTGGTTAACCGAAGATGATTGGGTTCGAACCGCATTTATCCGCCGTGATTATGAAACCTACCGAATTGGAGAAGAAGAACAAAGTGCAAAAATGTTGATGCCGGGTATCAGCTACGCCAAAAAAGACACTGAGGGCGGAACGACTCCTTACGAGGGGTACCAATGGCTGCTGTCAGCTGAATTTGGGTTAGAGGACATGATGTCTTCAACTAATATCCTACGTTTACAACTGCAAAACGCATGGTTGAATACCTTCGCCGATCGTCATTTACTGTACTTAAGAGCTAATTTAGGTGCCATGCTGGTTGAAGATATTAATGACGTACCGTTATCGCTTCGTTTCTATGCGGGGGGGGATCAAAGTGTCCGTGGTTTTGCTTATGAATCTATTTCACCTGAAGATGAACAAGGTCGTTTAATTGGTGGTAAATACTTAATAAGCGGTACAATTGAGTATAACTATCAATTTGCCGAGCATTGGCGAGCAGCTTTATTTGTCGATAGTGGTACCGCAACAAATGATTTTAGCGACCGCGTCGAAGTAGGTGCTGGATTTGGTTTTCGGTATTTAACACCGGTTGGTCCTGTACGTATCGACCATGCTTGGGGTTTAACAAAAGAAAGTAAAAGTACCCGATTAAGTATTACCATAGGGCCTGAAATCTAATGAAGATGTTAAAAAAGATAACCAAGGTTCTTTTAATTACGCTGGCAAGTTTGCTAGTTATTGTGTTTTGTTTGTTATTCACCGCGCCTGGTAATCACTTTATTGCATTCACGGCGAATAAGTTAGTTGATGGCTTATCAATCAAGTTGCCATCTGGTCGTTTTTTATATAACGATGCGTTTGATGTTCACTTTGAAAATCAAAGCATCAAGTTTGATGCAAAGCAGCTAAAAATTGATTTATTTTGGTGGCGTTGTGATGGGGTTTGTCTTGATAATTTAAGCGCCCAGTCGATTGATTTAAATATTAAAAATCAGGCTGCATCAACTGAGCAGAGCACTGAAACAGAACCTAATGTTGAGCAAGTCACACAAATTAGTTTACCTATGAAGGTTGTTGTTAAGCGTGTTGCAATTAATCGCTTTAATCTAGCACACCCGAGTGCCGATGTAACAGTCAACAAACTAAACTTAAGTGCTCGCGGCGAAGCATCGGATTTAACAGTGGATACACTGACTATTGCTGATGTTGCTGTAATGCTGCACGAAACAAAAGAGCAGCCTAAATCAGCCCCATTAACTGAGTTGCCAGCATTGCCCGCAATTGATATTAGGGTCCCTATTAATGTTGAGCTAAAGCAATTTCAAATAAGTAAAGTTGCCATTACCCCTTATGGCGCAGAACAGGCTCAGCTTATTGAAAATATTGAATTGGTTGCCTCAGCCAAAGAGAGCGATATTAATCTTAAAAAGCTTGCTGCAAGCTATCAGCAATGGCAATTGCATACTAATTTAACGGCTGAGCTTTCTGGTGAAAACACTATTGAGGGGGCCGTGTCTGTAAAAAGCACTGAACATCAAGCTAATTTGTCGCTTTCAGGCCCGCTTGCGGATTTAAAGTTAAGTTTAGTAACGCAAGGAACATACCCTGCACAGTTAAAAGGGGCTGTGAATCTAAAACAAACAAATTACCCATTTGATTTAACAGGCCAGATAGCAAAGTGGCAAATTGCCACAGACACACAGCAGCTGCAATTATCGGACTTTGATTTAAAAGCCAAAGGCCATGCCGATGCTTATGCTGTCGATTTGAGTTTAGTCACGCAACTAGACGCATTACCTGCGATGACTGTGAAATCAAAATTACAGGGTAGTTTAACAAATGCAAAACTTGAGCAATTAAGCCTCAATGCTAATGACAGTAAAGCAGATATTAACGCATCTGTTGATTGGTCGAATGGGGTAAAAAGCGAATTTAAAGGGGCTTTAAGCCACTTAAAAGCCCAATATTTAACGGATGCTCTTAGTAGTGATTTATCTGGTGAATTCAATGGTTCATTTAACTTACAGGCAGGTGAGTGGCAGCTTGCGTTAGATAACACGCAATTAAATGGCTCTGTGAATCAAATTCCAGTGACTTTGTTGTCGGATTTTGAGCTTGATAGTAGCTTGCATGCAAGTTTTAAAAAACTTGAAATAAAAAGCGGTAAAAATGAAATTGCGTTATCGGGACAGGTGGATAAAGTATGGCGTGTCGACGGTAAATTGCGTTTAGATGCAAGTGATCAAGATGTTTTGCCTATGCAAGGCAAGGGCTTTGCTGATCTGAGTTTGCGTGGAGAGCGTCTTGAGCCTACTGTTGATTTAAGTTTAGTCCTGAATACCTTGAGTTATCAAGATATTCAGGTTGACGGTTTAACATTAAAAGGGCAATTTGATTACGCCGCAAACTGGCAAACGGATGTATCACTGGTGCTTGATTCCGCATCGATCGCAGAGCACAAAATTAATCAAATTGAGTTAGATGCCAGTGGCGATAAAACAGATCACCATTTAACTTTTTTACTCGATGCAGATCAAGGCAAGGCATCATTCGATGTTGACGGTAAATTTAATAAAGAAACTTGGCAAGGTGCATTAAGTCAAATTCTTGTTACTGATAATCAGGTGCGTTTTGGCACTAATAAGCCAGTTAATATTCAAGTGAATACCAAAACCTTTGACTTTAATGTAGGCGCGCATTGCTGGCAAAGCGATAACTCAAAACTATGCTTTGAGACCTTGCAGCAAACTAAACAATTAGGTCAGTTAAATGCACAGCTTGCTGCGTTATCTATTGCTGAATTTAAACACTTCTTACCCGATAACTTGAAAGTAACTGGCGATGCAAACGGGGAGTTTGTTGCTAATTGGAATAATGGCGCATTAAAAACCATCCGTGCCAATATCAAAACTCAGCAGCTAGAAGCATCTTTAATTGATGGGGCAAATGTTTATAAATTACCAGTCGAGGTTTTAGAGGTCTCGGCAATGAGTGACGCGCAAGTTGGTAAACTTAATGCTACCCTTGACTCCTCTGTGTTAGGTAAAGTGACGTCCGAGCTCAACATTGATGATATTCAAAATCAGCAGAACTTAGCGGGCGACTTGGTTATTGAGAAAATTGAGTTAACAAACTTACGGCCTTTTATTGCGTCACTTGAGCAATTAACAGGCGACATTAAAGGCCGATTAGCTATTGCAGGCACCTTGAAAGAACCATTACTCAATGGTGACTTTGATGTCGAAAAAATAAATCTTGAAGGGGCAACCTTGCCTGTATCGCTGCAAAACTCTTATGTGAACATTGCCTTTAATAACCAAAGTGCAACGCTCAAGGGGGAGCTCAAAGATGCTGAAGGAGGCGCGCTCGATTTGTCAGGTGGGATTGATTGGCAGCAAGAACTACCAGACGTTGATGTGAAGTTAAATGGTAAAGAATTTTTTGTTCGTGCTCAGCAAGATGTTACCTTTAAGGTGTCTCCAGATTTAACTATGTCGTTGAAAGATAATGCGTTTAATCTTGATGGCCAAGTCGTCGTGCCATGGGGGCGTATCGCCATTGAAGAGCTACCAGAAGGTGCTGTGCAAGTCAGCGATGATGAAGTCATTGTTGATATTGAGCAGCAACAGTCAGAAAAAGTCCCTTTTGATTATGCTATTAACTTAAAGGTGTTGGTTGAAAATGATGTGCGCGTTGACTCGTTTGGCTTACAGTCGAAAGTTGAAGGCGACATGAACATCAGCATGGACCAAGTTACACCGATGATAGCAACGGGTGAATTGAACCTTGTTCAAGGCACCTACCGCGCATTTGGCCAAGATTTGATAATCCGAACTGGACAAGTTGGTTTTAGCGGCTCAATTGAGAAGCCTTACCTAAATATTAAGGCAATTCGTAACCCTGATAACACCTCGAATGGTGTGATTGCAGGTATTACCTTAACAGGTAATGTTGAACAACCTTCGTTAAAAGTATTCTCAGAGCCTGCGATGGATCAAGCACAAGCATTGGCTTATTTATTAAATGGGCAACCTCTTGATGAAGGAGATAGCTCGACCGATGCGATGCTCACTCAGTTATTGCTTGCCCAAGGTGTTAACCGTAGTGAAGGAATGGTTTCTAAGATTGGCGAAAGCTTTGGTTTGTCAGATGTCAGTTTAAGTTCAAGTGGTAGTGGCGATGACACTAAAGTTGAAATATCTGGCTATGTTACTCCAGGTATTCAAGTTAAATACAGTGTCGGTATTTTTGATTCATTAAGTGAAGTGGCGGTTCGCTATCAACTGCTGTCGCAACTGTATATTGAGGTGACCAGTGGCTTGAATCAAAATGTTGATATTCTTTACAAGTTTGATTGGGACTAATACCTACGCTTGTGATCAAACATCGCTTTTACTTGCTTATTTAGGTTTAAGTTAATAGGCTGAATTGTCAATTACTTAAAAGATAATAACAATGAAATTAAGTCTATTAACCTTATGCCTTGGTGCCTTCTTAGCTGCACCAATTGATGTTGATGCAAAAGCAACTAGTCAAAAACGTTCTGCTGGCGAAATCATTATGACCGCAAGTAGCAGTGAGTGGCGAAAAGTCAGTGCCGAAAACGTCATTAAATTAACCTTACCTACGGGTGCGGCTTATATCGAACTAAACGATAAACTAGCGCCCATTCACGCAAATAACATGCGACAGCTTGCCAAAGAAGGGTTTTATCAAGGCCTAAGTGTGTATCGATTTGTTGAAGGGTTTGTCGCGCAGGGCGGGGATGCTAGCGAAAGTAAACCCGTTAAAAATGCCAAAAAAGGGTTACCTGCTGAGTTTTATCTACGCACAAAGACGCCTTTAGCGATTACAGAGCTTAAAGGGCCTGATGGCTATGCCACTAAAACGGGCTTTTTAAATGGCTTTGCTGTGGCACAAAACCAAAGCCAAACAGAAACATGGCAAGTACATTGCCCAGGGGTCTTTGCCATGGCCCGCGATAATGATATCAATTCGGGTGGTACCGAATTTTATGTAACCATTGGCAATAGCCAGCGCTATTTAGACCGTAATATCACCGTGTTTGGTCGTGTTTTAGAAGGCATGGAACACTTTAATTTATTGCAGCGTACAGCCACTGAAGGTCAGGCATTTAACCCCATCACCGATATGCAAGTATTAGCAGATATTAAAGACACTGATAACAGTGAATTTCGGGTGATGAAAACAGACTCAAATGCATTTAAAGCCCTTATCGAAGCACGTAAAAACCGAGTAGAAGCGTGGTTTGTTGAAAGCCCCAATTTTATCGATGTGTGTGCAATGCCAATTCCAACCGAACGGATTAAATAAAGCCATGACCACCTGATAGATTATTTGATACAATATCAGTCTATTGGTTAAGAAATATAAGGGTATCGGGTGGTTAACCTAGGTCCGCTGTTTGGCGAATTAAAAACGTGTTTACGCAAAGATCAATTCATCTTCAAAAAACGCCTTCATGGCATCAAAAAAATCAACGATGAAACTAAGCAAGCGAGCATAGCGCAAAAAATAGCTGAAGATATTAGCCGTTCGCAGCAATTGCGCGAGCAACGTTTGACTGCCTTACCTAAAGTGACCTACCCAGAGCAACTTCCTGTTAGCCAAAAGAAAGATGATATTAAACAGGCGATTGCCAATAACCAAGTGGTGATCATTGCCGGTGAAACAGGTTCTGGTAAAACGACACAGATCCCAAAAATGTGTTTAGAGCTTGGCCGCGGTGTTGATGGATACATTGGCCACACGCAGCCTCGTCGACTCGCTGCTCGAAGTGTCTCGAATCGTATTGCAGAAGAAATGCAATGTGAGCTAGGTCAACAAGTGGGTTTTAAAATTCGCTTTAGTGACCAAGTCTCTGACAATAGCTACATTAAGTTGATGACAGACGGTATTCTGCTGGCTGAAATTCAACAAGACAGATACCTAAATCAGTACGATACCATCATCATCGATGAAGCCCACGAACGTAGTCTGAATATCGATTTCATCTTAGGCTATTTAAAAAATTTACTGCCAAAACGTCCTGACTTAAAAGTTATTATTACCTCAGCAACAATTGATCCTGAGCGCTTTTCTAAACATTTTGACGATGCACCCATCATTGAAGTATCAGGTCGTACTTTCCCAGTAGAGGTTCGTTACAGACCAACTACTGAAATCAATAAAGATGAGATGGAAGCGGATGGTGACCAATTACAAGGTATTTTTGATGCCGTTGATGAGCTGTGTGATGAAGGTCCCGGCGATATTCTAATTTTTATGAATGGTGAACGAGAAATTCGCGATACCGCCGATGCGTTATCAAAGCGAAACCTCAAAGGCACCGATGTTTTACCGCTATATTCGCGTCTATCAAACGCTGAACAGAACCGAATTTTTGCGCCGCATAGCCGCCGTCATATTATTTTAGCTACCAACGTGGCTGAAACATCACTAACGGTGCCGGGTATTCGCTATGTTATCGACCCAGGTACCGCGCGTATCAGCCGTTATAGCTATCGTACCAAGGTACAACGATTACCGATTGAGCCAATTTCACAAGCTAGTGCCAATCAGCGAAAAGGCCGCTGTGGTCGTATTGAAGCGGGTATTTGTATTCGTTTATATAGCGAAGAAGACTTTAATTCGCGTCCAGAGTTTACTGATCCTGAAATTTTACGCACCAACTTAGCCTCTGTTATTTTGCAAATGCTTGGTTTAGGGCTTGGCGACATGCAACAGTTCCCGTTCGTGCAAGCGCCAGATAGCCGAAATATTAACGATGGTTTAACGCTACTTGAAGAACTCGAAGCCATTAAGCCAGCTAAACGTCATAAAAAGACTGAGCTTACTAAATCAGGCAGAAGCTTAAGCCGTTTACCGGTTGATCCTCGGTTAGCGAAAATGGTGCTGACTGCCGATGGCTTAGGTGCACTGCGTGAAGTGATCATTATTGTTGCGGCATTGTCGATTCAAGATCCAAGAGAGCGACCACAAGAAAAACGCGGTGCAGCGGATGAAAAGCACGGCCGTTTTGACGATCCAGATTCAGACTTTATCGCCTTTTTAAATTTATGGAATTACCTTGAAGAGCAGCAATCTGAATTGAGCAATAGCCAATTTAGAAAGTTATGCCAAAAAGACTTTTTAGCCTATATGCGTATTCGCGAATGGCAAGATATTGTTTATCAGCTATCAACGGTGTGTAATGAAATGGGCATGAAGGCCACTACCAATGTTGCTGATAGCGAACGAATCCATCAATCTTTATTGAGCGGTATGCTAAGTCATATTGGTTTTAAAGATGAAAAACAAATTTATAAAGGCGCACGCAACAGCCAGTTTCATATTTTTCCAGGCTCAGGATTATTTAAAAAGAGCCCGAAATGGATTATGTCGGCTGAGCTTGTTGAAACCAGCAAACTTTATGCGCGGATCAACGCACGCATAGACCTAAAATGGGTTGAAGGCTTTGCACAGCATTTAGTAAAGCGCAGCTACAGCGAACCGCATTGGGAGAAAAAGCCGGGTGCAGTTATCGCGTTTGAACAGCAAACCCTGTATGGCCTATTAATTGTTAATAAGCGCCGCTGTGTTTATAGCAATATTGATCCAAAAGTAAGTCGCGAGTTGTTTATTCGCTCGGCGTTGGTAGAGCAAGAGCTGGGTCAAAATGAAGGGTTTTTACACTATAACCAAGAGTTAATTGAAGATATTCAGGTTCTTGAAAATAAATCTCGCCGCCGTGATATCTTGGTTGATGAACAAACCTTATTTGAATTCTACGACAAGAAAATTCCGCAAGATGTAAATAATCGTGCTGCGTTTAATAAGTGGTGGAAGGGACAAAAACAAAAAGATAAGCGCTTTTTGCATATGTCTCGAGAAGAATTAATGCAGCATGGTGCCGATCATGTCACCGAGTTCGATTACCCAGATACATGGCAGCAAGAGAACTTGTTATTACCACTGGCTTATCATTTTGATCCAGGCCAAGCCGTTGATGGTGTTGCGGTACAAATTCCGGTAGCACTGTTAAACCAAGTGCAAGAAACTGGCTTTGATTGGCATATTCCTGCATTTAGACATGAATTAATTTGTGCGCTTATCAAGTCGCTACCAAAAACGATCCGTCGCAACTTTGTGCCTGCGCCAAACTACGCCGATGCGGTACTTGCTGCAATCGAGCCGATGCAAGGCAACTTAATTGATGCAATTAGCACGCGCTTATTACGTATGACAGGTGTGCGTGTTGAGCCAGATGCATGGGATTTATCAACCCTTGCTCCGCATTTACGCTTACAGTTTGAAGTACGCGATGAACACGATAAGTTACTCGCTCGCGGTTTAAATTTATCTAAACTAAAAGCTCAGTTACAAGGTAAGGTAACGGATACCTTATCGAAAGTAGCCGACAAGGGCATAGAGAAAGCTGATTTGACCGAGTGGAGTTTTGGTGAGTTACCAAGTTCTTACGTGAAAAAGCAAGGTCAATACGAAATCAAAGCGTTTCCAGCGCTGGTGGATAAAAAAGACTCAGCAGCGGTTGAGTTATTTGATAATGAACACAAAGCTCAGCAGGCGCACCAACAAGGTTTACGTCGCTTAGTGTTATTAAATGTGCCATCACCGATTAAGTATTTACAGCAAAATTTACCGAATAAATCTAAATTAGGTTTGTACTTTAATCCGTTTGGTAAGGTCAATGACTTAATTGATGACTGTATCGCTGCAGCCGTCGATAGCCTACTAACTAAATATGGCAACATCCGCACTGCAGATGCGTTTGTAAAAGCGAAAGAGCAAATTCGTGGTGAGCTTGGTGACACGGTGGTTGAGATTGCCACCCAAGTAGAGCAAGTGCTAAGTATTGCACATGGCTTAAATAAACGGATGAAAGGACGCGTTGATCTAACCATGATAACAGCGCACGGTGATATTAAATCACAGTTACAAAGCTTAGTGTTCAAAGGCTTTGTTAGCCAGCATGGGGCAGCAAAGATGACGGATTTAATTCGTTACTTAAAAGCCATTGAACGCCGCTTAGAAAAGCTACCTGTTGACCCTAACCGCGATAGGTTGTGTGTACTTGAGCTTGAAAAAGTAGCCGAGCAATATCAAAAACTAGCGAACAAAATCCCTAAGGGAATGCCAATTCCTGAAGAGATCAGTGCGATATTTTGGATGCAACAGGAGTTACGTGTTTCTTTATTTGCACAAACACTAGGGACACCTTATCCTGTATCTGCTAAACGTGTTTTAAACGCAATTAAAGAATCTGAGTTATAATACTAAGGAATGAGCAATGGAGGTGTCACCTCCTTGCTTGACGCTAAAACACAGATGCTAAAAGGAGGTTATGTGGGCATTGAAAAGGAAAGACCAATCTCAGTTCCTGAACGGGCGGTAAATCGACCGCGACCAACTATTTTGGTCGTCGATGATGAATATTTTAATTTTGAAATGCTCAAAGCAAGCCTTGGAAATGAGTTTTCGTTAAGTTATGCAAATTCAGGCGCATCGTGTTTAACGTCTGCCATTGCGGAGCCACCAGATGCTATACTGCTCGATGTTTGTATGCCAGGCTTAGATGGTTATGATACGTGCCGCTTACTAAAAAACACCCCAGAAACAGCGCAAATTCCTGTTGTCATGGTGTCTGGTCTTGAAACCGAGCTTGAACAAAAAGCGGGGTTTGATGCCGGTTGCGACGCCTATGTAGTGAAGCCTTTTTCTGTTAAAACATTAATAGAAAAAATAAAAACACTGGTATAGGAGGCCATATGTTTCATGAGGAGAAACGCGATTTTCGCCGCATGCAAATTCATACCCCTGCAAAACTGATCCCATTAGATGCAGTTAATGGCGAAGAAATTCAGGTTACGTGTACTGATTTAAGTGCAACAGGGCTGGCAATACACCTTGATGAAGTCTTAGAAATTGGTAGTCTTTATCGGGTGCTAATTGCTTCGACTAGCACGGCGATTACTTCATTTGATGCAACAGCCCGTGTAATTCGGGCAACCAAGGAGCAAGATGGCTCCTTGAGTGCCGGGTTAGAAATTGTAAGTTTTAATTAGTAAACCTTACAGATCAGGCCTTTCAGATAAAAGCCTTCTGGGTAGCTGCCAGCAATCGGGTGGTCGGCAGCTTGATTTAGTCGTTCCATGATCAACAAGTCTTTACCTGCATCAAGGGCTGCATCCGCAACCACTTTTTGAAATAAATTTTGTTCCATTAATCCAGAGCACGAGAAGGTAAGTAAAGTGCCACCTGGTTTTAAGATTTGCATCGCAATCATATTAATATCTTTATAACCACGGCAGGCACCGGTTAACTGCGCTTTGTTGTCAGCAAATTTTGGTGGATCCATAACAATAGTATCAAATTGCACACCTTCATCACGGTATTGGCGCAACAACTTAAAAACATCTTGTTTTACGAAATCAACTTTCGATAAATCAAGGTTGTTATGCTCAACGTTACGCTTTGCTGTATCGAGCGCTGGCTGTGATACATCAACGTTAGTCACGTGCTTACAACCACCACGCAAAGCATATAGCGAGAATGTACCTGTGTAGCTAAAGCAGTTTAATACCGTTTTGTCTTTAACAAAGCGCTCAAGGGCTGCACGGCTATCACGTTGGTCTAAGTAAAAGCCAGTTTTGTGGCCTTCTAGAATGTCTACTTCGAGTTTTAAGCCATTTTCTTCAATGATGACTGGCTCAATTGGTTCCTTGCCCCAAAGTATTCCCTTGATTGGCTCAAGGCCTTCTTTAGTGCGTACATCAACGTCTGAACGTTCATAAATATCGCAGCCCGGAAAAATAGTCATTAATGCAGCAACAATTTCACCTTTATGGCGCTCTGCACCGGCACTAAGTAGTTGGCACACCAATACATTATCAAATTTATCGATAGTGATGCCTGGCAAGTAGTCAGACTCAGCAGCGCTTAAACGAAAACCCGTTAAACCGCCTTCGCTGATCACCTGTTCACGCGCAGCATAGGCACGGCGTAAACGTTTTTCAAAAAATGCTTGGTCAATTACTTCGTTTTGATCGAAGCTCCATACGCGAGCGCGAATTTGCGATTGCGGGCTGTAAGCTGCAATGGCTAAAAACTTGCCGTCATTGTCATAGATAGTGACAGTATCACCTAGTCCTGGCTTACCTTTTACTTTTTTAATGGCTTTTGAGAACACCCATGGATGTTTTCTTTTTAATGATTTTTCTCGTCCAGCTTGCAGGTAAATAGCAGATGACATAGGGATTCTCGCGTCAAACAAAAGGGGGCATAGTTTAATGAAGCACTGGCAAACATACAATGAATGTTTTGAACAAATCTAGCAACCACGCTAAAGTAAGCATAATTTCAATCAGTAAATGGTGATAGCCAGTATATGCAGCCAAAAATAGACTTTGCAGCGTTAGAAACTCAATGTCGAGACTTTATTTTGTCTTTACTCCATGCCGATGTCGCACACGATATTAGTCATATCGAACGAGTAGTGAGGGTTGCAAAACAATTGTGTATTGCCGAGCAGGCAGAAATGGGCGTGGTGTTACCCGCAGCTTGGTTACATGATTGTGTTGCGGTTGCAAAGAACCACCCTGATCGGGCAAAAGCATCGACCATGGCCGCAGACAAAGCGCTAAGTTTTTTAGCCTCAATTAATTATCCTGAGCAGTATTTTAGTGCTATCCATCATGCTATTGCTGCACATAGCTTTAGCGCCAATATAAAAATACAAAGTGTCGAAGCGCAAATTGTGCAAGATGCAGACCGAATGGATGCATTAGGCGCAATCGGGGTGAGCCGCTGCATGAAAGTAGGGGGCTCAATTGGTCGCTATCTGTACCATAAAGACGATCCATTTTGCTTAAACCGCGAACCGGACGATACAAAATATACCCTCGATCATTTTTTCATTAAGCTGTTACACATTAGTGAGAGTATGAACACGCCATCGGCAAAAGATGAAGCCAAACGACGTACAGATTACATGCTCGATTTTTTAGAGCAGTTAAAAACAGAAATAGGTGAGTAACATGGCTATTCCAGCTTTGTGTGGTGTTGATCATTGCCACTTAAATGTTGATGACTTAGCGGCTGCTGTAAAATGGTATCAACAAGTACTTGGTTTTAATGTGATACCGGAACTTGCATTTTGGGATGAAGGAAAAGGCCCTTTAACCTTAGAAGATCAAGCAAAAACAATTCGTTTGGCACTCTTTGAAGCAGACGGTAGAAGCAAAGGTATTGCTTTTGGCGCAAATGCAACACAGTTTTTAGCATGGCTTGAGCATCTAGCTCAGCTTGATATTAAAACTGTTGTTGCCGATCATGGTGTTACTTACTCAATGTACTTTAAAGATTGTGCTGGTAACAGCCATGAAATAACCTCTCATGATTATGAAGCTATAAAATCAGCTCTTACCTAAAGGTTTTAATAAATGCACTTTTCATAGTGTATTTTAACCTTCATGCCACTTCGCCTTATAAAAATCAAGCAATACATTTTTCACTATCCTTCATACGGCTTTTTCACTCATTTTTACGTTGTTATTAACTTTCAATTTGTTTCATTTTTATTCGATTTTTTTCATTTTATGTTTTTTATTTGCGATTCTTTCGTTTTTGAACCTTAATTACTCGGTGGTTTATATTTTTTGGTTCTTTATTGCTACTAAAGGATAAGTCCACAGAATCTAGAAATTAAGTTTTATCACTTACAGGAGCTAGCATGAGAAAAATGACAATAAAATTGGCAGTAGTCGGTATGTTGAGTAGTTGGAGTGCCCAAGCTAATACGGTTGAAGACAGGGCCGCGTCGATTTGGTTTAACTTTAATGATGTAGGTCGCGGTAACACGATCATGCAGGATGTGTATGTGCCTAGCAATGGACTTACTAAGTACACCTACTATTCAGTGCTTAACTGGAATGCGGGCATGGAAGGTGGGGGCTATGCTGGCATACAAGATCACCCTGATGGCCGCAATTACATATTTTCCATATGGGATCCGCGCAGCTCTTCAAAGCCAATTGTAGCCCGCTATCTTGGTCATGGTACGGAATCTGAAAATTTTGGCGGTGAGGGTACAGGGCTAAAAACATGGAACTTTGATTTAGGGTGGCAAGCTAACCAATGGTATACCTTAGTGGCAAAGGCATGGCCGGTAGGTTCACATACTCATTTCGGCTATTGGGTGCATGATCAGGCTGCTGGAGAATGGTCGCACTTGGTGACCATGGATTACCCTGTAGCTGATGTACGTTTTGAAACGACAACAGGGTCATTTGTTGAAGATTGGTGGTATAGCGGCGAAAACGCGAGAACTGTGAGGCTCAAAAATGGCCATAAAAAGCTCGAAAATGGTAGCTGGATTGGCTTTGATTCTGCAAATTTTAGTGTTGTCCAACACCAACCAAAACGTAATTACGACAATAACTATGATGCAAGCGCAAACCCAAGTTATTTTACTATGACAAGTGGCGGGACAACCTCACCTACGTTAAGTATTAGCAATCAAACCTGTACGGATGCATATGGTAACTTGACAGCGTTTTGCGGGAGAAATTCACTTTTTCCGTTAACAAGAAACAATGTAGCGGATACCCCCAATCAACCTAATATTGAGTTCACCATCACTGATGCCACTACGCGAAGCGTAAGTTGGCAAGTGCCGCAAACGAGCACCCCTCAATTTAGCTATTCTGTGATGATAAACAACGTACTCGTTGCATCAGCAAGCCAACCAGAAAAGCGCCAAGTAGATATTATTGCGAGTGAAAATGACAACGTTATCATTACCCTCGAAGATATTTTCGGTCGAACAGTTTCGCACTCAGCGACCGTCACGATTGATAATACGTCAGCACAACACTACCTGATCGACAGCGCCACATTGACGGTAAGTTCTAACTCGCAATCAGAGCCTTATCATGAATTGGCAAACGCATTTGATGGAGACAAAACCACGCTGTGGCACACCAGTTGGTCAACTCCACAAGTGCCTAGTTACCCTCACGATGTCATTATTGATCTTGGTAAACACTATGAGTTGTCAGAGCTTCATTATACGCCACGCGCTGTGGGCGAAAATGGATCAATTGCAGACTATGAAGTGTATGTAAGTCATGATGGTGTAACCTATGATGAATTAGTTGCTGCGGGTACTTGGGATGCCAGCAAACAAGGCAAAGTGGTTGTACTTAATAATACGCAAACGCGCTTTATAAAATTGGTTGGCTTGTCAGAAGTAAACGCGAATGTATGGGCTAGTGCGGCAGAGATTGAGCTATATCACACAGGAAAACTTGATAGTTCGAGCTTTGTTGTGAGTAGCGACTCGCAGGCAGAGCTTGGCGAAGAAATTATCTACGCCTTTGATAATAATCCAGCCACCATTTGGCACACGAATTGGTCTGGCAGCACAGTGCCTGAGTACCCTCACTCGGTTGATATAGACTTAGGTAACCCGCAAAGCTTTTCAAAAATTACCTATCTACCAAGAACCATTGGCGTAAACGGCACTATTGCAGACTATGAGGTGTATGTGAGTGACGATGGTATCAACTTTGGCTCACCCATCGCTGTTGGTACATGGGCTGCGAATACAAAAATCAAGCAAACACAGTTTGCACCTGTTACTGCACGGTATATTCGTTTAATCGCACAAAGTGAAATTAATGGTCGCATTTGGGCAAGTGCAGCAGAGATTGCTGTTTATAAGTAATTGAAACCATATAAGAGATAAGGGCTCAAAAGAGCCCTTATCCAACATTTTAATTAATGTTAACTCCTTGCAGAGTAAAGCTATATTCATACTCTGAAGCTGTCAGTGTGTATTCTGGCAGTGCTGTTGTATGCCAACTGTTAACGCCGCCAACACCCATTTGCCCATAATCAATATTCAGTGAAACGAGTGGACGAGGCTGAAGTTCACCGGAATGTGTTTGGCTTCGTCGCATGCCGGGGTCTAGATCACTGATCCTGTAGTGTAAAGCACTCATACCAAAATGAGGTGCACCAGTAATTTTTAATCCTACACCTTGCTGATTGGTCAAGTGAAGCCAGCGTACTTGCGTTTTATAGCCACTTTCTTGGGGTCTGATGTAAGGGTGATATTGCTGTGACACTTTAGAGTGATATAAACCAACATGTGCTGCGGTATGTCGATCACGATAATTTTCCTGTGGTCCACGGCCAAAGTAGGTAATATTGTTAAGCTCGGCAAATAATTCCAAGTTCATACCGACGCGAGGGATCATAGGCATGTCTTGCATAGATGAACTGAACTTGTAATCGATTTTTACTTTGCCATCAGCTGTGATGATATAAATAATATTTAATTTTCCAGAAACATCTGGCACATCAAACTCAGTGGTAACAACAACTTGGTTTTCAGCTTCTACTAAAGTGAATTTTGTACGCTGTTGACGGTCTGAGGCGTATTTCCAAACCCTTAACTTATCTTGCCAATTTCCGCCGAAGTCATTATCAGTAGGAGCGCGCCAAAAGTTGGCTCTGGCAGGTGTTTTAATTAATTCAACCTCGTTAAAGCGATAGCCTGTTAATTCTGCTCGCGCGTGATTAAATCTTACTACAAAGTTATTACCAATAATCTCGCTATCGGTAACGGTTCGATAAACATTAAGTTTTCTTAAATCAGTTTGTTGTTCTTTCGCACGTGCTGTTCGTACTAAAAATTGCTCTTTTGCGATTTCAAAACTTTTTCCTATTAGTGGCTCATCAAGCCGTGTCACTACACTTACATTCAAAAATACTTCATCATTGATTTCTTTTGGAATTGAATAGTTAAGCGTGAAGTTAGCGGATTGCTGTGGTGGTATTTCAAGTTTATTGATGCGGCCTTCTTTAAGCACCTTACCATTGCTCATCAATTGCCAATTTAAACGGTAATGGTTGAGGTTTTTGAAAAAGTTTTCATTAAATACAGTTAACTCTTTGTCATTGAAAGAAAACAAAACAGATTGATGAACTTTTTTAATTTCATATAGAGCAGGTTCCGGTGTGCGATCAGGTAAAACAATACCATTTAAAAGAAAATTACCATCTGAAGGAGTGCCTGGAACACCAAAATCCCCACCGTAAGCATAGATAGTTTTGCCTTCAGAGGTGGTGGTTTGTATACCTTGATCAACCCAGTCCCAGATAAAGCCACCTTGTAACTTGTCGTACTTACGTATTTGATGCCAAAAGTCAGCAAAGTTACCCACACTATTGCCCATAGCATGCGCATACTCACTCATGATCATACTGCGCTCAGGGTTTGACTCGGCGTATTCTTTTAGATATTGAGGAGTAGGGTATTGGGGGACATAGAGATCGGTATTCCATTCAAAAACAGCGCGTTCGTACTGGATAGGACGAGATGGGTCACGAGATCTTACCCAGTCATAACCATGATAAAAATTGTAGCCATTACCAGCTTCATTGCCAAGCGACCAAATGATTACTGAAGGATGGTTTTTTGAACGTTCGACCATGGCCGAAATTCGTGCAAGATGGGCTTTTTTCCAGTCGGGGTTATTTCCTAATGTGTGGTCCTTTGCCAAATTATAATACATGCCATGTGATTCAATATTGGCTTCATCAACCACATAAATGCCGTATTTATCGCATAATTCGTACCAGTAAGGATCGTTAGGATAGTGAGCGAGTCTCACGGCATTAATATTGAATTGCTTGAATAGTTTTATATCCAATTCCATGCTTTCTCGGGAAACGGCATGCCCTGTAATAGGGTCATGCTCATGCCGGTTGACCCCTTTGATCAAAATAGCTTGGCCGTTAATAAGCAGTTGGCCATTTTTAATTTCTGAGGTTCTAAAGCCAATCTTTTTCTTAACGTATTGACTTAATAGCTTCTTATTATCAAAAAGTGATATGCTTAATTCGTAAAGAGTGGGCGATTCAGCAGACCAGGCTTTTATATTTTTAAATTGTTTGTTGAATTGAACTGTTTGGCTGAGCTCTTTTTTGGCTAAAGTTTGCTGGGTTTCGAAAATGATTTCATGGTTAGGATTTTTGAGCTGAATTTGCAGTGTCTGCTCTTTATTTGATGGGCTTAAATCAACAGCAAGGTTTAGATTTCCATCTTTGTAGTTATTAACTAAGCCGGCATTTACAAACACATCTTCAATATAATCTTTAGGTGTATAGTACAGGTATACATCACGCTGAATGCCGGAGATCCGCCAAAAATCTTGAGCTTCTAAATAACTACCATCGCTCCAGCGAAACACTTGAACTGCCAGTGTATTTGACCCTGACTTTACATAATCAGAAATATCAAATTCTGCAGCGGTTTTACTTCCTTGGCTATAGCCTATCTTATGTCCATTTACCCAAAGGTAGAACGCTGATTTAACGGCGCCAAAATGTATAATTACTCGCTTATCAGTCCACTTTTCATCTAAATTAAATGTTCTACGGTAATGGCCAATTGGGTTGTCGTGCTGTTGAACAAAAGGCGGGTTTTTCGCAAAAGCGTAGGGATGGTTAACGTATATAGCACGATCATAACCTTGCAACTCCCAATTTCCTGGCACTTTAATTGTTGACCAATCACTATCATTAAAAGTAGGGCTCTCAAAGTCTTTCAATCTTGATGCGGGGTTCTTAGATAAATGAAAACGCCAGATACCATTTAAATTCAAATAGTTTTGCGCTTGATCTGGCGCTTGTAAATTTGCAACGGTGTAAGGAAAAAAGCTTGCCCTAGCGGGTAATTTATTTATTCCGACAACTTTTGGATTTTCCCAATCATTGCTAAGTGCTGCAAAGGCAAAGTTAGACCAAAGACAGACGATTAACATTCGTTTGATTAAACTAACACGGTTATTTATTAAGTTAATCATAAATTGATTCACCTTAATTTGTTTCATAATATTTCAAATTAGATTATCAGTCTTTCAAAATATTTCAAATTCACTTTGTTGTTTTATTTGTAAAAATTAAAAAGAATCATGTTGAAGTTGAAAGTCCAACTCTTGTCAGTCAAAAATGGCTGCTTCAGCTGATAATAGATTCAATTTTGTTACTTTATGCTTATCCTGCTTCTAGTGAGGTACCTTACTTACGTAGTTCCTTTTTCGAAGACTTTCGATTTAAGTCCAAATATTTTCCCTTTAGTTCCATATTGATTGAGTGTTGATTTTTAACTAGTTTTTTATCTAGCGATAAAAATGCGACTATTAAATTAAAAGAAAATGAAAGTTTTATTGTGTTTTCTATTGATTTTTTTCTTTCGAAAGGTGTAAATTAATTGTTATACATCTACAGATGTTCTTTCATGGAATAACTAATTCGGAGAAGTGCAATGGTAAATTACAATAAGAAGTACCTAAGCTTGCTCATAGGTTCGATACTTTCGACCTCCTCAGCAGTCGCATTAGCGGCAAATGAGCAAGACCCACAACTAAAAGAGACTGACGATGATGCTGTTGAGGTAATTGAAGTTCGCGGTATTCGTAACAGTTTGAAAGAATCTTTATTTATTAAGCAAAACTCAATACAGGTTGTTGATGCAATTGTTGCTGAAGATATCGGTAAGTTCCCTGACCAAAACGTAGCCGAAGCATTACAACGCATTTCGGGTATTACGATTACGCGTAATGCCGGAGAAGGGCAAAATGTCACAGTGCGTGGTTTAGGTGGGGACTATAACATTACAACCATAAATGGCCGACGTATGGCTTCAGAGCATAGCAGCCGTGACTTTAATTACGACTTGATTGCAGCTGAGCTGTTAGGTGGCGTTGAAGTATATAAGTCTCCCGTTGCACACACTCAAGAAGGGGGAATTGGATCTGTTATCAATATCAAAACACGTAGACCGATGGATTTTGATGGCTTCACGGCATCAGGTTCTATAAAAGGTATTTACGAAGATCGAACCGAAGATGTAACACCTCAAGCTTCATTTCTATTAAGCGACACGTTTTTCGACGACACATTTGGTGCCCTTTTCACTGCAGTTTATTCTGAGCGAACTTTAAGGATCGACAGTTATGAAGGTGAAGGCTTTTGGAATGAAACAACGGAGTCAGATATTACGGTTCGCCAAGATGTGAATGGTGATGGGGCATTTGATCCGTTAGTTGATAACGAGTGGGGCTCAATCATACCGGGCTATATGCGTTATGGTAACCAAGAAGATACTCGTGAGCGTATTGGCGGAAGTTTAGCATTACAATGGATCCCGAACTCTGACTTTGAAATGAATTTTGATAGCATTTATTCATCATATAAAACGGATGCAACAGAGTCGCAAATTTCGTTTGTTACATATGATGAAAGTTGGACCGAAGGCATACCTGGCGTTAAAGATGTTGGTTTTAATGATGAGGGTTTAGTTAATAAAATGACTTTATTTGGTACTGGAGCGATGGCTGAAATACTTAATGTATCGTCGCCTCGAGTTACCGAAACGTATCAAGTTGGCGTGAATGCAAAATGGTTTGTTGCTGATAACTTTAGTGTTGCATTCGATGTTGCGCACTCGAGTTCAGAAAATAAAAATGATGGTCACAATAGATACATTGTAGCACGTGGTTTTGTTGATGAAATTATGCTAGATAAATCAGGTAATAACCTTTTACCTGATGTATCAATTTCTCCTAACTTAACTGCGAACTCTCCTTTTGGCGCCCACTACAGTTATAACAGTGGAACAGGTGTTAAAGATGTCGTAAATGAACTTCGTATTGACGCACAGTGGATGCCAAATGTTGATTGGATCAAATCAATCGATTTTGGTTTAAATATTGGCGATCAAACGAAGACCACAAATGTTAATTCGTCAGAAAATGCCAGTGCATTTAGTAATGCTGGAGCGCAACTTGATTCTGAACGTTATGATCACTTCAGCGTAGATTACTCATCAGTTGAAAATATTAACGGCTTTGACCTATTTAGACTCCCTGAAAGTGTGTTAATTGATGGTGACTTTGAGAACTTCTTTAAAGGTGAACCCGGTCAGCACCCTAATCCGTGGCCTCGTTTTGACTACGATGAGTTATTCGCATTTTATGAATCTATTAGTCCGGAAGCTGCTAATCAGTTAATTAAAGCGCTTCCGCGCCCTAAAGACTCATATGAAGTAAATGAGCAAACCAATGCAATTTACGCATCCGTGAATATAGAAGACAAAGTTTTTGGCTTTCCTTATGCTTTAAATTTAGGTGTTCGGGCTATTGAAACAACTGTAGGTAGCCAAGGTTATTCACTTAATTTAGACAAAGTTGTATTTGTTCCTGATAAACAAGGTAATCCAAGCTACGAAGGTAAAGTTGAAGATTATCAAGATATTGTGGAATTTGAGGATACGTATACGGATGTATTACCAAGTTTAAATCTAAAACTAAATTTAACAGATACTTTATTACTTAGAACAACAGCTTCAAAAGCAATTACTCGCCCAAGTATCCAATCACTCAAGGCTTGGAGTTACATCAACTTCAATAAAATGGAATATCACGCCTCAAATCCTGGACTCGAACCGCTTCGTGCTAATCAAGCAGATTTAGCTCTTGAGTGGTATTTTTCTGAGAATGGTGCACTCACTGCTGTTTATTTTTATAAAGATATCGAGTCATTTGTCATAAATGGTGAAAATGGATCAATAGATATCAATGGAGAAACCTTCAAAGTACAGTCATCTATCAATGGTGACGGTGGAGGTACCATTGAAGGTTATGAGATTGCCTATCAGCATGCCTTTACGGAATTACTACCAGCGCCATTTAATAATTTAGGGGTGCAACTTAACTACACCTATGTTGACTCAGGGTATGATCAGGTTCCTCAAGATCATCCTGAATACGACTTTAGAAGCCTTGGTCTTCCTTATCAAGGAATGTCCGAGCATTCTTATAACGCGGTCGTGTACTACGAGACGGATGACTTTCAATTACGCTTTGCCTATAACTGGCGCGATGAATATGTTGCAAATGCAGATGCATGGGGCGGCCCGCAGTGGGTTGCAGACTATGGCCAGTTAGACTTCAGTGCTAGTTACGATATTACTGAATCAATCAATTTAAATGTTTCAGGTAATAACTTAACCAATGAACGTGGCTGGCATTATATCTCTCGCTCTGATCAGGTTCATAAACTTGATAGCGCTGGGCGCCTATTTACCTTTGGGGTTAATGTCAGGTTTTAATAGCAGTAGATAAATTCACGGTAATAGTTGTATTGCCTAATTTAAAAAGAATAAATATAAGTGAGTAAATTTATGAGCTTAACAAATAAATTATCTGTGCTCAGTATTGCGGTAATAACAGCAACACTGTTCGGTTGCGGGACCGAAGAGCCTGAAGGCTCAGTTGGATCTACAGGAAAGCAAGTTGTTGCAACCCCGGGATCGATTGATCGAGCCCCTTCAGTATGGTTGCGCTTTAATGATAACGCGGCTGGGGACATCATCATGCAAGATGTGTATATTCCGGCAAAAGGTTTAACACCATATACATACTATTCGGTTCTAAATTGGAACGCAGGTATGGAAGGGGGCGGTTATGCTGGCATACAAGATCATCCCGATGGCCGTAATTTTATATTTTCTTTGTGGGACCCTTCAAATGGTGAACTTATCACTGCACCATATCAAGGTGCAGGTACTAAAGTAGAAAACTTTGGTGGCGAAGGTACAGGGTTAAAATCATGGAATTTTGAACTTGGATGGCAGCCTGATCATTGGTATACGCTGGTGGCTAAAGTTTGGCAAAAAGATGGCCATACGCAATTTGGCTATTGGTCAATGGATAAAGAAACGGGTATTTGGACACATATAGTCACCATGGATTACCCAGTTGAAAATGTCTACTTTAATAGCAATACAGGCTCGTTTGTAGAGGATTGGCTGGGGACGGGCGATCAAACCCGCACTGCATTATTTACCGCTGGTCATAAACGTCAGTTGGATGGTTCTTGGGCAGGGTTTACTAAAGCAGATTTTAATGTCATTCAAGAGGAAGCAACTGCAGCATACAATGAAAGCTATGATGCGACATCAACGAGTGAATACTATCGTATGAGCTCTGGCGGCAGTATTTCTCCTGATGAAATTGAAGCAGCAGATGTTTTATCTCGTCCTTATTCTTCTTTCTCACCGCAAAATAGCCCTTTGGCAGCAACGATTGACTCTATTGATACTCAAAGTATTAGTTGGTCAATTCCGGCAACATCTACGCCTATGTACAAATACACGGTTATCGTCAATGGTGAGGTAGTTAGTAGCGGGCAAGATTTATCAGCGCGTGAAGCAAGTTTCAGCGCGATTGCGACAGATGCTGTGGTTGAGTTACAACTTGAAAACATTCTTGGCAAAGTTACTAGTTATACAGGCACTGTAGCGTCTGGACTTACAAATAATGATGATACAGTACTTTTTGATACTGAATCAGAGCCTTTAATTAGTGGTGAAGCTATGACAATTGACGCAATGAGTAAAGGAGAAACGCGTCTGTATGAGGTCATGGCTATAGATTCTGCAAATAAACTAACCGTAGAACTAAGTGGTAATGCTGGTGATGCAGATATTTATGTCACTGCAAAAGAAGCTGCTAACCCTGATAATGCAGAATGTATCGGCTATGGTGGCACGAGCAATGAAACTTGCATCGTTGCTGTAAATGTACGTAAAGAGACGCCTTATACAATCCTTGTTGTTGCACGCTCTGATGTTGAGGGTTTGAGTTTAACTGCTACACATGATGGCGAAGAAAATGGCATGCTAAATAGTGCTAATTTTGTAGTCACGGGCAACACACCTGCACAACCGGGTAATGACTTAAAATATGCCTTTGATGGCGATGATTCAACCATGTGGCACACCTCTTGGGGTGATGATATGCAAGAGTATCCTCATGAAGTTGTTATCGATTTAGGCGAAACAGTTGATGTAAATCGCTTTGAATACACGCCACGCCAAGACGGCGGACGCAACGGAACGATTGTTAGCTTTGAAATTTATGTTTCAGAGTCGTCAGTTGATTATGGTGAAAAGGTTCATTCAGGTAACTGGGCTGATAACACTAACTTGAAGCTAGAAGTTTTTGGCCCAGTAACAGGTCGATTTGTTAAATTTATCGCTTTAGAAGAGCGTGGTGGTGGTGCATGGGCTTCAGCTGCTGAACTGCGAGTAGGCATTGATGATGGCAACGTATATGAACCTATTGATGGCTCAGGCACAGGTGATGAAGATGAACCTGTTGAAGAGCCTGCTACTGAAGCGGTCGAAGTAAATAGTACGCTTTTAGATAATACGACATTTAGCTACTCATCAACATCTCCTGCACAACCAGGCAATGAGTTAGCGCTTGCTTTTGATGGCCAAGATGACACGCATTGGCATACCAATTGGGATGATACATCCGTTGTTTATCCACATGAGGTGGTCATTGACTTAGGTGAGAATTATGCTGTCAATCGCTTTGATTATGCGCCACGAGATGGTGGCGGTAATGGTACAGTTGTGCAGTATGAGTTATATGTAAGCGAAGATGAGCAGGCTTTTGCTGACGAACCTGTATCAAGTGGCAGCTTTGCTGATAATGGCGATGTTAAAACGGTTACGTTTAATGATGTAACAGGTCGTTTTGTTAAGTTTGTTGCACTCGCAGAACGCGGTGGTAACCCTTGGGCGGCAGCAAGAGAATTAAATGTGGGAGTTAATTTAACTCAAGCAATTGATATGAGCACAGTTTCTGCAACATCAAGTTCTGCTGCTGAGGTTGGAAATGAACTTGAGCTTGCATTCGATGGTGATATTGACACGCACTGGCACACCTCATGGAGTGACAGTTCAGTTACTTACCCACACGACGTTGTTATTGATTTAGGGCAGTCTTATGAGGTTGCTCAATTTGACTACACGCCTCGCCCAGGTGGCGGTAATGGTACTGTAGTTAAATATGAAGTGTACGTAAGTGAAACAGCAACTGAATTTGGTGAGCCTATTGCACAAGGTGAATGGGCTTCAAATGGTGATGTAAAATCAGCCATTCTTCCAGCGACAAATGGGCGTTACGTTAAATTTGTTGCTCTTGAGGAGCAAGGTGGTGGTGCTTGGGCATCTGCGGCAGAGTTCTCTGTTCGTATAAATCCATAAACTGTTTTAAGGAGCACTATTCGTTATTACGGATAGTGCTTTTTTGTGGGAAAGAAAATGAACAATCACAGAATAAAAACGGCTGTTTTATCGCTTTTTTTGACCTCCTTGGTCGCATGTGGAAATCAGCAGTTACAGTTAGAAGATAAAAAGATAGAAACAACGCTCAGTATTCCAGTGGCAGGAAACAGTTGGATTGATAATAATATTGAGCTGTCAGATAAGCTGATAGACAAGAGTGGTGTGACCCATTGGTTTGCGGAACAAGGCAGTTTAAGCACTTATTTTTACACATCTAAAACAGGAGAGTTAGCCGTTTCTTTGCAAACCTTTGTGAAAGACAAACCTGCAACAATTGAAGTTTCGATAGCAGGGCAAAGCAAAATTGTAACAGTAAAAAATAATCAACCAATGAGCGTACCTGTTGGTACATTTAACCTTGATGAATTAGGTTATCAAAAGTTAACCATCACGGGATTAGAGCAAGCAGAAACGCTTTTACCAGCCATAAGTGAGATTAAAATCGGTGGTGAAGTGGCTTTAGGTAAAGTTAGTTATGTTAAAGATGACTTTTACTGGGGACGTCGAGGCCCTTCGGTTCACTTGCAATACTCGTTGCCTTCTCAAACGATGAATTACCCGTGGTTTTATAGTGAAATAGAAGTGCCAAAAGGAGCCGATGCAATAGGCTCGTATTACATGGCGAATGGTTTTGATGGGGGCTATTTTGGTATACAAGTAAACTCTGATAGTGAGCGCAGAGTGTTATTTTCTATTTGGAGTCCATTTTCAACAGATGATCCTTCATTAATTCCACCTGAGTACCGAATACAGACCTTAAAACATGGTAAAAATGTGCATGTAGGTAAATTTGGCAATGAAGGCTCTGGCGGACAAAGCTATATGCGATACGATTGGAAAGCTGACACGCGATATGGTTTTCTAACTCACATTAGGCCAGTTGAAGGAACTGAAAGTACTGATTTTACAGCATACTTTTATGATCCTATGGTTGAAAAATGGCAGTTAATTGCAAGTTTCAGGCGCCCAAAGACGAGTATATATCATCAAGGCACCTATTCATTTTTAGAGAACTTCATACCTGGGGCAGGGCAATTTGAACGTCGTGCAATTTATACAAACCAATGGGCTAAACCTGAGCGAGGGGAATGGCAAGAAGTGACCCAAGCTAAATTTACTTACGATGCCACAGCCAAAAAAAATGCGCGTTTTGACTATCAAGGCGGTACGACAGAGAAAGGGTTTTACCTAAAAAATACAGGCTTTTTTTCCGCTCCCACTGCTTATGGCAGCGAGTTTGAAAGAAGCCCTACAGACATTCCTAAAATAGATCTTAAGTCTTTACCTTAGTAATAAAAGAGCCTCCAGATAGGAGGCTCTATTTATCGAGTGAATGTATTTTTTATTTCTATAATTGCATCCAGCTGACCTATAAATAAGTCGACTAACTGCGGATCAAAGTGCTTACCAGATTCAGATTTGAGAAGTTCGACAGCTTGGTCAACAGACCATGCTTTTTTATATGGCCTTGTTGAGGTTAGTGCGTCGAACACGTCGGCAATACTCACTATCCGGCCTTCAATACTAATCTCTTCACCTTTTAGTCCATAAGGGTAGCCGCTTCCATCCCATTTTTCATGGTGCTCAAGTGCCAGCTTGTGTGCTAGCTGTAATAAAGGCGAACTAGAGTTTTCTAAAATCTTCGCCCCTATTGTTGCATGTTGCTTCATATGCTCGAATTCATTTTCATCCAAGCGCCCAGGCTTCAGAAGCACGGCGTCAGGAATACCGATTTTACCAACATCATGCATCGGTGCTGCTTGTCTTAGTTGCTCAGCTTGAAATTCAGTCATTCCGTAGGCAAGTGCAAGTACTTTACTGTAACGGCTCATACGCGCAATGTGTTCACCAGTATCTGTGTCTTTGTATTCTGCTGCACGTCCTAAACGGTTTATCAAATCAATATGAGCGAGCTGTAATTGCTGTGCTTGCACTAATGATAAATGAGTTTTAACTCGTGCTCGGACAATTGCAGGGCTGATGGGTTTTGTAATGTAGTCTACCGCACCTAGCGCAAAGCCTTCTGATTCGTCTTGTTCATGTGATAAAGCTGTTACAAAAATAATCGGAATATGAGCGGTTTCTGGTGTAGATTTCAGTATTTCACAGACTTCAAAGCCATTCATATCTGGCATCATCACATCTAATAGAATTAATCTTGGCGGCTCATTCTTAATAAGTTGCAATGCAAGTTCACCTGATTTCGCAAATGATAAGCGGTAGTCATTGCCTAATACTTCACGCATTACTTTAAGGTTAGCGGGTTCATCATCTACGATAAGAATTCTTTCGCGCTCAATAAGTTCGCTCATGATTTCTCCTCACTTGCAGTTATTTCACGTTGCAATTTTTCAATCGCTTCCTGTGCAGCATTAAAATCAAAATTGTCAAAATGTTCACAAATTTCATTTATTTGCGATTTAAAAGCAGGCTGGGTGTTCGACGCCACTTGAGCCAAAAAGTCATCGTCAATTTCGGCATGTTTTGCGTGCTCTAGCAGTGTGTCTAAGGCTTTATTTAGCTCACTCGTAGGCATCATAGTAACTGATGTTTGTTCCTCTTGAGTTTTTGTTTCGGCTATTTTTGAGCGTAAAAAATGCCATTCATCTTCACATGCATGGATGAGTGAAATAAAACGAGTCCCTCTTAGTTCATTCTCTGCTTGAGAAAGTAAATGTAGCAGTTTTCCTAGCGCTAAATTCCCGGCAACGCCTTTTAAAGTGTGCAAAATTGTTTTCACCTCAGAACTATCAGTATTAAGCTCTTTTAAACGAATCATATTGGCATAATGATCAGATAAAAACGCTGCTATTTCTGAGTTTAGTTTTTCGCTACTTCCCCACATTTTCAGGCCTTTTGCATAGTTGATATGCTGCTTAGATTTATCTGGCTGTTGTTGAGATATTGTATTAACTTCTAACCCTAAAACCTTTGCTATTTCATGGTTAACTTGCTGAATATCAACGGGCTTATTAGCGAAGCCATTCATACCGGCTTGTTTTGCGGTTAATTTGTCTTGCTGTAAAACACTGGCAGTTAGGGCAATGATAGGGGTTTTTTTAAGTTGTTGTTGCTGCTCTTTTTCTCGAATCACTTTACACGCTGTAATCCCGTCGCACTCTGGCATGTGTATATCCATTAAAATTACATCAAAGCTATTTTTTTCGAAGGCGCTGATAGCCTCTAAGCCATTCTTCGCTTTTGTAACAACATGACCAGCTTGAGAAAGTAAAATATTCAGTAACTCGAGGTTTTGTTCTATATCGTCAACAACTAGAACTCTCAGAGGCGGCAGGTTTAAGATATTATTACTTAATTTATCAACTTTATTAATATCACCTTCTTTTAGAGGTAAAGAGAAAAAGAAACAACTTCCTTTGTTTTCTGTGCTCACAGCACTAATGCTGCCACCCATTAACTCTACCAGTTGCTTACTAATCGTTGTTCCTAACCCTGTGCCACCAAAACGGCGAGTCATAGTTCCATCAGCTTGCTCAAATGGCTGGAAAATTGCTTTTAGTCTATGTTTTGCGATACCAATGCCTGTATCTTGCACTTCAAAAAACAACTGGTTGTTTTGCGTTTTACTGATACTAATTGTCACAGAGCCTGTTTCAGTAAATTTAATCGCATTACCAATTAGGTTGTTTAATACTTGGCGAATACGCGAATCATCTCCAATGTATATTGGCGCAACATTTTCGGCTATTTTTAAATCGAGAAGTAAGTTTTTTCGTTTCGCTTCAAGCCAAAAGGTTGAAACGATATTATCTAGTAGAGCCTGCAAATTAAAGTGTTCAAGCGTGATATCTAATTTACCTTTTTCTAGCTTTGCGGAGTCGAGTACATCATTTAATAAATGCAATAATGACCTGGCCGAACTATTCACAGTAATTATATGCTTTTGTTGTTCTTTGCTAAGCGGGCTATCCATCAAAATATCACTAAAGCCAATTATAGCGTTCATTGGTGTGCGGATTTCATGACTCATATTCGCCATAAATGCTTGTTTGGCTTGTGCAGCGGCTTCAGCTTCTTGCTTGGCTGTCTTTAACGACTCCTCATATTCATGACGTGAGGTTATGTCGACTAGCACGCCATCTATCCATTTGTCGTTGGTATCTGGATTATGGTTAACTGTGCCTTGATCTAGTACCCAAACTGTTTGGCCATTACGGTGTTTAATTCTATATTCAACAGCGTATTGGTTAGAATTTGAGATGGCGTCGTCTAGGGCATCTGCTATGTGCTGCTCATCCTTGGAATTTATGATATCTGCAAATGCTACTTCGTTTGATGTGAACTCCTGTGCTGTGTAACCGGTTAATTCAAAGACTCGTGGGCTAATAAACAGCATCGTCCAGTTTTTATCAAGTAAACAACGAAATACAGCACCGGGTGTATTATTCATCAAGGTACGATATTGTAGTTCTTTTTCTTCTAGACTCTGTTGCAGGGCGCGTTGCTGAGTTAAATCAGTAATAAACCCTACGAATAGAGTCTCTTCACCTGGTTGTTTCACTTCTCCAAGGCCAAGACGAATAGGAAATAAATGGCCATCTTTATGTTTTGCGCAAACATCTCTGTTGATGCCAATTACTTTTTTAAGCTCATGATTGCCACTATTTAATAAGTAATCATCATGATGTGCAGCAATTTCGTCATTCATTAGAATTTTAACGTTTTGTCCGAGAACTTCCTGTTGCTGCCAGCCAAAAATAGCTTCTGCAGATTTATTAAAGCTTAAAATTTTTCCTTTAATGTTAATAGTCACAATGCCATCAATAGCTGTACTTAAAATAGCATCTAAACGAGATTCTTCGGCAGATTTCTCCACCAACAGCATACGATAGCGAACCATTCCATTGATAATGCCTACGAGTGCAGTTAATAAAACGGTGGCAAACGCGACGCAAATAGCAATAAGTTCAATATGTGATGTATCAACGTTATCGGATAAGAGGGGCGAAGTCGCAACAAAGCGAGTCGCAGCCATTCCCATGTAATGCATACCGGCAACGGCAAAACCGAGAATAATGCTGCAAATTATTCTACTTTGAAAGTTAGATAAACGCTTAAAATGGTCACTCAAATGAAAGCGAGTGTATAAGCCTATGAATGACAAGCCAACAGCGACAACAATAGATGCAGCGAACCACCAAGGGTCATAACGTAACAATGGACTCATTTGCATCGCAGCCATGCCTGTATAATGCATGGTGCCAATACCTGCACCTAATAATACAGAACTGACTAGAAGCTTTAACGTTTTTGGGATCTGGGTATTACCCTTGCGCCGAAGAAAAGAAAATGCTGTTAAACACGCGAAAAATGCCGGTACAAACGAAAAGAATGTTAAAGTCGGATCGTAGTTAATTGTTGTGCATAGTGAAAATGCCAGCATGCCAATGAAGTGCATACTCCAAATACCACCAGATAAAACCAGTGCGCCAGTACCATTGGCGAGTTGACGGTAAGAATTAAAGTTAGTTTTATTTGCAAGATCAATAAGGTGTAAAGAAAAATAAGCGGCAAAGACGGCCGTGGTAATCGACAAAAGGACTAGAGTCGGGTCGTAGGTACCATTTATTAATAAATCTGAACTTTGATCAGTAAGAAAAAATTCTGCTAGCATAGAATAAGTTAAAGGCTGCATGTGCTTTCAGTCTAATACAATTTAAAATTTATTAAGAGTAAAAGATGTGAAATTAATGAATTTAATTATTTTATATTAGCTATAAATGCTTAGTTTTAAATTCATGTTTTTTATCCATCACTTTTTATCACTAGATACTGTTAACGCGTCATGCGTTTGACGAATACAACAACGAATAAAGCGAGTGAAAAGCTCCCACAAAATGCTTCAACTGCTGCAATAAATCGAGAGAAACCAATAGGTGTTATGTCACCGTAACCTAGAGTCGTAAAGGTAACAACACTAAAATAAATGCTATTTAGAAATGCAAATAAATTGTCTTCAATAGAGTTAGAAAAATCTAATCTTATTAGCGTATCTTGATAATTCACCCCAAATAAAAAATAACAGAGTGCACAACAAATAATAAGCGACAAACTAAAACGAATGACATTCTCAGGCTTTTCGCCATAGCCGCATAACATATCGATAAAGCTTGAAGTTATTTGTTTACTTGAACCTTTAGGGTATTGCGCATGACGCATGCGCAATTCTTTATAAGTAAAGTTACCGGCAAGCTCAAATAGTCCTTGATTTTCAGAAGCTTTTCTTAAATTACGGTATATTTCTTCAGATTGTTCGAATAAGTCTCGTGCTTCTGAGTTGTGCTTATTCTTGCGGGCTTTAATGGCCGCCGTTTCTTGCAGTAATTGGTCGCCTAGCTCGATATTATCAATTCTGCTGTCGTTGAGTTTGATACCTAATAAGTTGGTATTTCTTAAGTCACAGTAATGCAAACTAGCACTGTGAAGGTTAGCTTTCATTAGTGAGGCATTAGCAATCTTATTATTAAATAAATGAGCGCCCGTTAAATTTGCTCGATAGAAGTTGCAGTAAGAAAGGTTATAGCCCTCTTCATCATCCTGTTTGATTAAGTTAAGCCCAGAAAGATTTGCTCGCTTTAATTGTAACCCTTCTAGTAAGCCTCCTTTTTTGGCATAGCGTTCTAATTTTTGGGTTAGATCTAGCCCTGATTTATCAAATTTACTATCATGCCAAAAGCAAAATCCAGAGCCCATATCTGTTTCTTGGCACTTGTTACCTGTTGGTGAGGTATAACTACAACATGGTTTGTCAGGCATAAGGATGAAAACTTATTTGTGAGTCATCTTTATAGATTAGCAGCTATTTAGCAGGGTAAAATGGAATCTCTCATTTTTTTATTAATTGAATTGGCTTACTTTTGTTGGATTACACCCTAAAGCGCAGTAAACGCAGAACAACCGTGGCAATTAAAGTTGCTGAGCAGAAACTCACTGTTTATGCGCCTTTTTATGTTCCACAAACTGAAATAGATGCCTGGCTAAACACTAAGCAAGATTGGGTCGCTGAACAAATAGCAAAGCAATCTATACAAGCTGAGCATCGCCAATTGCCATTAGTAAACGCCACTATTAAGTTGTTTGGGCAAAACGTCCCGATAGTATTCGGCAAAGGCCCGAAAAACACTTGGCATCAAGATGCGCGGCCTCAGCTTACCTTACTAATATCATCACGTGTCAAACATCAAGAGGCTAACTACCTCGCTTTGCTTGAGCAGTTTATGCATGAAAAGCTTGAGAGCTATATCGAAATGCGAGTGCATGATTACTGTTTGCAAATGTCTGAGACGTTGCCTACAAAGCTTAAAATTCAACATTATAAACGTCGCTGGGGCAGTTGTAACAAACGCCGTGAGCTGACTTTTAATTTACATTTAGCAAGTGCGCCAACCTGGGTGATTGATTATGTAGTTGTCCATGAGCTTGCGCATCTTTTACATATGAATCATAGCGCTAAGTTTTGGCAACGTGTGAGCCAGTTTTATCCAGACTATAAAAAAGCAGAGCAATGGTTAAAAGCGAATGGGAGCAGTTTGAGTTGGTAGATTAAGTTAGCGAGAGTAAAGCTAGAAAGAGTAAAGCTAGAAAGAGTAAGAGTGGTGGAGGGAGCTGGATTCGAACCAGCGAAGGCTGAGCCGTCAGATTTACAGTCTGATCCCTTTGGCCGCTCGGGAACCCCTCCACACAAATTTTTACTATTGCATTTGGCCCCACTTCACTGAGAAGAAAAGTGGTGGAGGGAGCTGGATTCGAACCAGCGAAGGCTGAGCCGTCAGATTTACAGTCTGATCCCTTTGGCCGCTCGGGAACCCCTCCAATGCAACGGCGCTGATAATAGCAAACTGATTTTTTAAGTAAAGAAAAAAACTAAAGAAAAATGCATAAATGCCGATAACTGGTTAATCAAGAAACTATTTGGCTAAAGACTATGCAAATTGATGGTTTGTTGCTCACAGAGAGTCAACTCGATAATCGTCTAAATAAAAGTGTTCACGAGCACCGCTCTGGAGAGTTTGCTTTATTACTCGCAATGCTTTCTCATGATGCGCTCGATTTTAGCCAGTTTCACCTACCAAAAACTGAATTAAGCAATCCTGAAGTATCTGAGTCAGCTCTGCGTACTGAATTAGGTGCTGGTCCTACACAACCATTAGCTCCCGAACAGTTTGACATGCTAATTGGGCAAGAAAATGCATTTAGACTATTGCAAGGTGGTTTATCAGATATAAAATTACGTCATTGCTTAAATCCAGAGCCTTTGAATGTTCGTGATGATAAGCAACATGTGCCGCTAGAAGTGATTGATAACTGTGAGCCAGCAGTTAGAAAACGCTTTTATGAAAAAAACAAACCCGTTGAGCGCCCACAAATCGACGCTGCCGCATTTTATGATAGTCTTACTAATGAGGCGATACATCAACCTCTGCATTTGGCGACAGCCTAGCATTCGAGGCTTAATCGAATTGTCATAGACTATGAATAAACTTATTAAAAAGTACAGCTAAATTAAGATGTGCTTGTTATAATAGCAGTCTATGGCTTAATGCCATTGTCATTGAACCAAGTTACTAGGACTATAATGAAGAAAACATTCACGCTAAACCACGAGAAAATTAAATACCCTCGTATGGTTGATGCAGCCAAGCACGAAGTAAAAAAATACTTGAAACGTGAGCGTAATAAAACACTCCCAGCAGGTGCCGACTATTGGGCGTTTGACTGTAAGTTTGGTGAATCAGCGGATGAGGCCAATGTCGTTCACGTGGCAGAGATTAATAAATGTATTAGCGATATTGAAGCAAAAGAGCTTACATCGTTTTATGTTGAAATCTTAGCGCGTCCTGCACAGCGTCAACATCAAGAGTTTGACGAAGAGTAATACGAATATCAGTTCGCAGTAATACTCTAAAACAAAAAAGGGCCATCAGGCCCTTTTTAGTTTTAGTAATCAATTATCGCGCAAACGGATCGGCATTTATTTTTTCTATGTACCAATTGCCTTTTTTACGCATCATTTTCACACTGCGCATATCATCAATTTTCTTACCATTAAAATAACCCGTAAAAATCAAATTGATGTTGGCTTTATCGCCATACTGTTCGCGCAAGCTCATGTTAGTCATATCGACTTCAATCACCACTTCATCGTATTGCATATTGACTAAGTTGCGAGCGAACTGCCCAGCGGTACCATAAGATTTCATAATTCGCGCCATTTTCGGCGTGGCGTATTCCATCGCTTTATTTAAATCGTTTTGGTTATACAAAGCATCAAAATAGAGGGTCGCTACGTTACCAGGGGTGTTTTTTTCACCTTTTGGTGCATCTTCAGAGCCGCAACCGGAAAGAATGCTGCTACTTAAAAGGATAAAAATTAAAAGTATATTTTTCATTGTTGTAGTTTTTCGAGTGAACTTAAAATAAAGTGTGTGACTAAATGAGCATGATGTAAAGTTAACTCGGTAAAATTAATAGTTTTATTTATTTTGGATAATAAAAAAGGATGCATGTTTGCATCCTTTTTAAAAACTAAGAGATTCTTGGTGATTACTGAACAAGCTCTTTATCGCTGAACTCTTCAGCAAATAATGGGCTTGATAAGTAACGCTCAGTTGCACTTGGTAAAATTACCACAATGTTTTTGTCTGCGTTTTCAGGTTTTTCAGCAAGGCGCTTTGCAGCAACTACTGCGGCACCTGAAGAAATACCCACTAAAATGCCTTCGTTTTTCATCAGTTCATGAGCCATGGCAATGGCATCTTCATTTGATACTTGCTCTGCAGCATCTACAACTTCTAAATCAAGGTTGCCTGGGATAAAGCCTGCACCGATACCTTGGATTTTATGAGGGCCCGGTTTAATTTCTTCACCAGCTAAAGTTTGGCTAATAACTGGCGAGTTAGTTGGTTCAACAGCAACCGATTGTACATTTAAGCCTTTCTCTAGTTTAAGGTAACGGCTAACACCTGTAATAGTACCACCAGTACCAACACCTGCTACGAAAATGTCGATTTTTCCGTCCATTGCTTCAAAGATTTCAGGACCTGTTGTTTCAAAGTGAATTTTTGGGTTAGCTGGGTTTTCGAACTGTTGTAAAAGAATGTACTTTTCAGGCTCACTTGCTTGAATTTCTTTTGCTTTTTGAATTGCGCCATTCATGCCTTTAGCGCCATCAGTTAAAACTAGGTTAGCACCTAACGCTTTTAATAATTTACGACGCTCAAGGCTCATTGTGTTAGGCATAGTTAGAGTTAGTTTGTAGCCACGAGAAGCCGCTACAAATGCTAGTGCAATACCAGTGTTGCCTGAAGTCGGCTCGATTAACTCTTTGTCTTTAGTTAAGACACCTGACTTTTCTGCTTCCCAGATCATTGAAGCACCAATACGGCATTTAACACTGAAGCTTGGGTTACGTGATTCTACTTTAGCAAAAACATTACCTGATGTTACGCGGTTAAGCTTTACAATTGGTGTATTACCAATCGTTAATGAATTATCTTCAAAAATGTTAGACATACTGTTCCCTTGGAAGCAATTTATTCAATCGTGATCAATGAGCTTAGGCTATTGATCTGTAATAGTCACACTTTACTGTGGTGAATAAAAAACGAAAGTAAAGTTTGGCTATAACATATAGCGAATAGGCTTAGATACCCAAACCATCTCAAGGTGCGAGTTTCAGTTGGAATTAATATAGTTTAGGAGCAAGCAAACAAAGTAAGGGGAGGGCGCACCAAAAGGTGCGCTGATAAGGTCTTAAAGCAACCAAGCGTAGCTAAATTTAGCAAATAACGTGCGCTGCTCTTTAGTCATTGATGACAGCTCATCATCTTGATAGCCATTATCAGAGTAACCAGCAAAGAATACAGTTTGCGGGTTCAGCTTGTAAGAATACAGTAGCTGAGTGGCTAACTTTTTATATTGGCTATCAACATCATCTATGTAATTAGCCTGATTGCGCTCTAAATCGGTATAAATGACTGCAAGGCGTAAAAAGCTATTCACGTTGAATTGGTAAGTTAAACGCACATCACTTAAATTGGCGGTAAATACTTCCCTGCCATCGGCTTCAAGTTGCTCATAAGTATGACGTAAACGCACTTCAAAATGCTTACCAAGGTTCATATTCAGCACAGGGCGTATATGGAACTTATCACCAACGCGGTTATTAGCTAAATCAACGGCATTACCTGTGTACATATATAAAGAAGCAAATACCCCAGCGGTGGGTTTAAAGTCACTGTACAAGCCAACGCCATTTTCGCTAAACAAGTCGGTGTTGCCGTCGATATCTAAACGTGATTTGTCGTGGCGAAGGCCAGTGCGATTACGATGCTCAACAGAGACCTCAAAAAAGCTTTGTAACGGGCCGCTGACTGAAAAGCTGGTTTGTGCTTCTTTTTCGAGAAGTTCATTATTTTCGTTGTGAGTAATATCCCAATCAGCATATAGGTTAGCGCGATTCCACCAATTGCCTTTATCGCCATACCAGCGGTATTCGCCACCAGTCGTAAACTTTTTAAAATCAACTTGTGAGATAAAGCCTAAGTCAGCTCTCAAATCGGCATCGCGGTAATTATAATCGGCAAATGCGCGCCAGTATTTCTCGTCGTGTTGATACTTTAGGTAGTAACCAGTACCTGATTGCTGTTCTTTACTTAAAACACGCAGTACGCCTTCGTTGTAGTCGCAGTCACTATTTAATTCACAACTCACTTGCTCTGGCTGTGAGCAGTTATCCCCATCACATAACTCGTCGATAAAATCTTGGCTGTATTGCGTTTGTGACTTTAATACTTGCACTAAGAACACATCGTTTACTGTTGGTTTGTATTTACTATCCAAACTATAAACTGTGTTTTTATAGTCATCACTTTGTCTGTGTGTTGCAGTTGACCCAAGTGATAAGCCTGATTCAAAATCGTATCGATAACGCAGGGCACCGTTTTCACTTTTCTCGTCTAGGGCGACAAGAGATGAACCTAAATTGCCAGGGATCAACACATTGGTTTGCGCGTCATTGGCAATGAAGCCGGCAAATGTATGACCATTTTTGCTGCCGGTGATTTTCGTGCCGTAATCTGGCTGGGCAATATTACGGGTATGAATAAGGTTAAGTGTAGAGGCAAAGTAGTCAGCGTTATCTAAAAAGAAGGCACGCTTTTCAGGGAAGAATAAACTAAAGTTATTGTTCACACTCAATTGTGCAACATCTGCTTCAACCTGAGAAAAGTCAGGATTAATCGTCGCATTTAAGGTGATATCTGGGGTGATCCCCCATTTAACATCTAGGCTGGCTTCAGTATTGTTCTCTGACTCCCAATCAGCTACTTGAGCGCCATCAATATCACGGGTCTCATTTTTGCCAAGCACCAAAGATGGAATAATCGCTACGTTATTGCCTTGCTTTGCTTGTTCAAAGCCTTGGTAACTTGGCATTTGGCAAATCCAACAATTGTTCCCGTGGTCAATCTGCATATTTGAGATACGTAACCGTTCACTGCGCGGTAAAAAGCGTAAAAACTCCATTGCCATCGTTTTAGTCGCTACGCTGTCGTCAAAATTCAATACGCGTAATGGAATGGCCACTTCAACTGTATAGCCTTTATCATGAATAACACCGACGCTATCCCAAATACCATCCCATGATGAGCTTTCTTGCTTGGTTAGTTCATTTTCTATTGAGTCTTGCTGTACGCCAAGAGGATTAATAAAAAATTGATAGGCTAATTGAGAGTTATTGTATGAATCTATTTTTAGGCCAACTAAGTCATCATCCCAGGCGGCATCACGATCACGATAAAAAGCACGAATAAGTTCTGGGTTTGGGTCATTCGCTTCAAAGCCAATAAAAAGTGTTTCGCCATCTTCATAAACATAGGCGTGGGTGGTAACTGGGCTTTTACTGTTTTCATAAGGCCAAGTAACGTTGCCTATGGTAATTTTTTTTGCACGTTGCCAACTTGGTTCATTAAGCTGGCCATCGATTGTTGCCTGCTCTGCAATAAAAGGAAGGGTGACAGGCTGGCTGGTGGCCAAGCTGGTAAAAGGCACGCTCAATAGAGCGGCACTTAACATTGATTTATACATAAGCACTATACGGGTATTCAAAACTGCGAGCATGTTATTAATTTGCAACTTTGTTAACAAATGCAACGCGACAGGGCGCATATATTTACGTTCAAATTAGATTCTAACAAGCTGTGGTGGTAATTTGCGCAGTTAAACGTTAATTTGGCTGTTTTATAACAAAAGTAAACTAAAACGTGGTAAAAGATTACCACCTAAAAATTGAAGTGATCGTTATGAATTTAATTCTAAAATTAATTGCTGGTATTGTTGCCGGTATTTTAGTGGGCTTATATGTGCCACTAACAGGTGTTGAACTCCTTTACACAGTAAAAGAAATAATAGGTCAGTTGATCACCTTTACCATCCCGTTAATTATTTTATTTTTTATCGCATCAGGTATTGCTGGTTTACCAAAAGGGTCAGGCCACTTGTTAGGAAAAACAGTTGGCTTTGCATATGGTTCAACCGTTATTGCTGGAACCTTAGCGTTTTTACTTGTCAGCGCTATGATCCCATTGTTTGATGGCGGTTTAACGTTTGAAGCAGAAGTTGCTACCGAAGTGGGCAGCTTTATTGATTTAGAAATTCCACCTCTTATGAGTGTAATGACAGCACTTGCTGCGGCGTTCATTTTTGGTATTGGTATGAGCCAATTACAGCTTGATACTTTAAAGAAAGTATCAGATCAGGGCCGTGATGTGATTGATGGCTTACTAGCAAAAGTAATTATTCCTGCGTTACCTTTTTACATTGCTGGTGTATTTGCGGAAATGACCGTTGCAGGTACGGTGGTTGATACGCTACAAACCTTTGGTATTGTTTTGCTAGCTGCATTAATTATGCATTGGCTATGGCTAACTGTTTTATATGTATCTACAGGCATTTTACTAAAGCGTAATCCATTAGAGCTTGTAAAAAATATGCTACCCGCTTATTTTACTGCTTTAGGTACAATGTCGAGTGCAGCAACAATTCCTGTTTCGCTTCGCTCAAGTAAAGCAAATAATGTAAAAGAAGATGTGGCTAACTTTACAGTACCTTTATGTGCAACCATCCATTTATCGGGCTCAACAATTACGATTGTGACATGTGCAATGGCTGTCATGTTCTTATCACCGAATATGGATGTACCATCGTTATTTGGTATGTTGCCATTTATTATGATGCTAGGCGTTGTAATGATTGCTGCGCCTGGCGCACCAGGTGGGGCAGTTATGTCGGCATTGGGTCTTTTAACAAGTATGCTTGGTTTTAATGAAGGTGCGGTTGCATTAATGATTGCACTTTATTTAGCACAAGATAGCTTTGGAACTGCCTGTAATGTAACAGGTGATGGTATCATTGCCCTATGGGTTGATCGTTTCAGCGAGAAAGCATCAGCTTAAATTTAATTAGTGAAACGATATTTTGATTTATCGTTTCACTTTTTCTGTGCTAATGTGGCACATTAAATTGTGCGAAAGCAGCTATTTGGTTATTTGAGGGTGTTCCATTGATTAATGTACTTTTAGTTGATGACCATGAACTTGTACGGACAGGGATCAGACGTATACTTGATGATGTTCGCGGTTTTAAAGTGGTGGGTGAAGCTAAAACCGGTGAAGAAGCGGTGCAATTTTGCCGTCAACATTCACCAGATATCGTGTTGATGGACATGAATATGCCAGGTATTGGCGGTTTAGAAGCGACAAAGAAAATCTGTCGTTATTGCCCAGATGTAAAAATTATTGTGCTTACTGTGCATTGTGAAGACCCATTCCCAAGTAAAGTAATGCAAATCGGTGCACACGGTTATCTGACTAAAGGTGCCGGTTCTGATGAAATGGTTAACGCCATTCGTGCAGTGAATGCAGGACAACGTTATATTGCGCCTGAAATTGCGCAGCAAATTGCGCTTGCCCAGGTAAGTGGGCGGACAGATGAAAACCCTTTCCAGAGTTTGTCCGAGCGTGAGCTGCAAATCATGCTGATGATCACTAAAGGTGAGAAAGCGCAAGACATCGCAGAGCGTTTGAACCTCAGTTCAAAAACGGTGAATAGCTATCGCTATCGCATGTTTGAAAAGCTAAATGTAGGGGGGGATGTTGAACTTACCCATTTAGCAATTCGTCATAAAATGATCGACATTGATAGCTCGCATTAATTTGCTCAATGTCTGATTTCGAACCAGCCCGTTTTTTAAAAACACTATCAAGTGAGCCCGGTGTCTACCGAATGCTTGATAGTGAAGGGCAAGTTATCTATGTCGGTAAGGCAAAAAATCTAAAAAAGCGTGTCAGTAGTTACTTCCGTAGCAATGTAACTGATAGTAAAACGCGTGTCTTAGTCAGTAATATTTGCGGTATTGAAGTCACCCTGACTAACACCGAAACCGAAGCCTTATTACTCGAAAACAATCTAATAAAAAAATATCAGCCTCGTTATAATATTTTGCTGCGAGATGATAAGTCATATCCATATATTCTGTTAACAGATCATAAGCACCCGCGACTTGCTTTTCATCGTGGTAGCCGAAAAATTAAAGGCGAATATTTTGGTCCATTCCCAAGTGCGGGAGCGGTTTCTGAAAGTTTGCGTTTAATGCAAAAAATTTTTCCGGTTCGCCAATGTGAAGATGCCTATTATCGAGCGAGAAGCCGTCCCTGTTTACAATATCAGTTAAAGCGCTGCTCAGCACCGTGTGTAAATAAAATCTCCGATGAAGAGTACCAACAAGAAGTTGATTTTGTCCGTAAGTTTTTGCTGGGTAAATCTCATGAAGTTATCGCCGATTTAGTCACAAAGATGGAGCAAGCAAGTAAAGAACTTAAATTTGAGCTTGCGGCCAAAGTCCGTGACCAAATCATGTTGCTTCGAAAAATGCAGGAGCAACAATCTATTTCAGGTAATCATGCCGAAATGGATGTAGTGGGTTTTGCGCATTTAAATGGTTTAAATGCGGTTCACTTATTAATGATCCGCGACCACAAAGTGCTAGGCAGTAAAACTTATTTCCCTAAAGTACCAAAAGACTCCGGTGAAGAAGAAATTCTAACCTCGTTTTTAGGTCAATATTATTTAGCGCCCGGTGCAACGGGGCGTATTGCCAAAGAAATTATCTTACCGTTCAGTATTGAAGAAAGTGAGCCATTAAGTGAAGCGCTTACGGCTATCTCTGAACGTAAAGTGAGTTTAAAAGTTGCTAATCGCGGTGAGCGGGCACAGTATTTAAAGCTTGCTAATAAAAATGCCCTTAATAGCATTAGTGTTAAGCAAAGTACCCAAGACTCCATTAATAAACGTTACGCACAATTAAAAGAAACATTACGTCTAGATGATATTAATCGCATGGAATGTTTTGATATCAGCCATACAATGGGTGAAAACACGGTAGCAAGTTGTGTGGTGTTTGATTCGCAAGGGCCAAATAATAAAGAATATCGCCGATTTAATGTTACTGGCATCACAGGTGGTGATGATTATGCTGCGATGGAATTTGCACTTAATAAACGCTACAACAAAGTTGTCGATGAAGAAAAAATTCCAGATGTCATCTTTATCGATGGTGGTAAAGGTCAATTATCTCGTGCTGAGCAATATTTTGAAAACTGGCCGCATAATAAAATGCCATTGTTGGTAGGTGTTGCAAAAGGTACTAGTCGAAAACCAGGTTTAGAAACGCTATTAATTGATGGCGGACGTAAAACAATACCACTTGATTCAGATGCGCCAGCGCTGCATTTAATTCAGCATATTCGTGATGAGTCGCACCGTTTTGCTATTGCAGGGCATCGTAATAAACGACAAAAACAACGCACACAATCATTGTTAGAAGAAATTACCGGCGTAGGACAAAAACGCCGACAAGCATTATTAAAATATTTAGGGGGCATGCAAGGGGTAAAAGCTGCTAATATAGACCAATTAAAACAAGTTCCTGGGATCAGCCCTGAAATGGCTGAAAAGATATTTAATCATTTGCATGACAAGGCTTAGCCTTCGTGCGAATATAGTAAAAAAAGACATCTCCAAGTAGTTATGTGGAATATTCCAAACACACTCACAACCTTTAGACTTTTTCTTATCCCCATTTTTTTGGTGATATTTTATTTGCCTTTCTCATGGGCATTTTTTGCAGCTGCGTTTGTTTTCTGGCTTGCGTCAATCACAGATATCCTTGATGGCTATCTAGCGCGTCGTTTAAATCAGTCAACGCCTTTTGGTGCGTTCTTAGATCCGGTTGCTGACAAAGTAATGGTGTGTGCAGCACTGGTTGCTTTATCAAGCCACTATCAAAGTTTGTATATGACTATTCCGGCATTAGTGATTATTAGCCGTGAAATTGTTATCTCTGCCTTACGCGAATGGATGGCAGAGCAGGGTAAACGTGACAACGTAGCTGTATCAAACATGGGCAAGTTTAAAACTGCGGCACAAATGCTAGCCATTATTGGTTTGATCTGGCAGTTTGATACATGGATGATCTACTTAAGTTATGGCCTTTTGTACGTCGCAACATTGTTAACGCTTAGTTCTATGTTGCAGTATTTAATGGCAGCATGGTCAGAATTGACCAAAAATTGATCCTAAACGTTTAATTACACACCGTTTTAGATAAAAAATAAGCAAACAGTTCAAAACTAGCATTTTTTATATTGACGCGTTTAATAATCTCTGTAGAATGCGTCCGTGTTGAGAGGGCATAGCCCCCAAGATAAAGAAAGCGGCACTAGCTCAGTTGGTAGAGCGCAACCTTGCCAAGGTTGAGGTCACGAGTTCGAGCCTCGTGTGCCGCTCCAATTATCTAATTTGGCGGAATGGCAGAGTGGCCATGCAGCGGATTGCAAATCCGTCTACCTCGGTTCGACTCCGGGTTCCGCCTCCATTCAACACTCCACGCGCTCTATGAGCAACCCGATGCCCGGGTGGTGGAATTGGTAGACACAAGGGATTTAAAATCCCTCGCTGGTAACAGCGTGCCGGTTCAAGTCCGGCCCCGGGCACCATTTGTGGTTAACTACAGTACCAAATGTGGTTATAAAAATGATATTAGAGTTAATATGATGCGGCACTAGCTCAGTTGGTAGAGCGCAACCTTGCCAAGGTTGAGGTCACGAGTTCGAGCCTCGTGTGCCGCTCCATATTAGCTTTATCCACTTGCTTTAAATAGCAAACCCGATGCCCGGGTGGTGGAATTGGTAGACACAAGGGATTTAAAATCCCTCGCTGGTAACAGCGTGCCGGTTCAAGTCCGGCCCCGGGCACCATTTTGATAAAGAAAAATTTGCGGCACTAGTTCAGTTGCCAGAACGTTATCATCGCAACCTCAAGGTTGTGCTCCAACGGTCAAATTACTGACAGAAACAAATTTGCGGCACTAGCTCAGTTGGTAGAGCGCAACCTTGCCAAGGTTGAGGTCACGAGTTCGAGCCTCGTGTGCCGCTCCAATTATTTGGAAGCGATAAGGCGGAATGGCAGAGTGGCCATGCAGCGGATTGCAAATCCGTCTACCTCGGTTCGACTCCGGGTTCCGCCTCCATATAATACTCCACATGCTCTTTCGAGCAACCCGATGCCCGGGTGGTGGAATTGGTAGACACAAGGGATTTAAAATCCCTCGCTGGTAACAGCGTGCCGGTTCAAGTCCGGCCCCGGGCACCATTTATATAAAATACCTCTTCTTTATTTCATTTATATTTCTTTTTATAACCTCATCTTACTATTTTTTTATTGCCAAAATAGCTCTATAGTTTCCTTAGTCTTTTTAAATAAGCAAATGCGTTTTCAAGTTTTCAGCACTACTGAATTCACTAAATAGGATCAAGGAAAGGTAATGGAGCAATTTAAACGTGGCTTAAATCAGTTCTGGGTAGGCGCAGTATTTGGTCTTTGTCTAGCGATCTCGTTAGTACTTATTCCTGTTGCGATTATTATGTCGAACATTAACGACGTACTTAAAATTCATGAGGTGAGCGTGCTTGTTGATAAAGTATCGACCGTCTTCGATAAATCAGAACAAGCCATAAGTAATGCCAAAGCAGCGCTAACCGATTTTGATAATGACGTGGTGATGGATATGCTTAATGCTGTGCAATCTTATCAGCAACAATCGCAGCCATTACTAACCGCAGAGCAAAAACAAGCATTAAAAGCGCAAATTAAAGAGCAGCTTGTTACTAAGCTTGAGTCCAAACTTAACGAGCAACAAATTGCATTTATCATGTCAGTCTTTGAAAAGTTAACAAATACAAAAAAGGGAGCGGAAGCGCTCCCTAATTAAGTATTTACTAAACGTGATTATTTACGCCACGCGCCTTTAGGAATAGTTTGATCGAGCTTTTTGTTTTGCGAAGGATCGAAAGTAGGTAATTTACCTGCTTTACGTTGTCTGTTGTAATCCTTCGCAAGCCAAATAACGACGCCTGATAACATAAACAAAGCGATGACGTTAACGATAGCCATTAATCCCATCGAAATATCGGCAAGCGTCCATACTAATGGTAATTCACCGAGCGCACCAAACATCACCATACCAAGTACCAGTAATCGGAAGATCAACATACCCGATGCATGGTTATGCTCTAAGAACAATAAATTGGTTTCGGCATAAGAATAATTTGCAACAATCGAGGTAAATGCAAAAAATAAAATTGCAATCGCAACAAAGGTTGCACCCCAGCTACCAACGTGTTCTTCAAGGGCAGCTTGTGTTAACGCAATGCCAGTCACACCTGAATCAGGTATAAGCTGTTGTGATAATAAAATAAGGGCTGCAGTTGCAGTACATATAATAATTGTATCTACAAATACGCCGAGCATTTGTACATAACCTTGTGAGGCTGGGTGCGGTGGGTTAGGTGTTGCCGTTGCAGCAGCATTTGCAGCGCTACCCATACCAGCTTCATTAGAGAATAAGCCACGTTTAATACCCTGGATCATGGCCTGCATTACACCATAACCTATTGCACCCGCACCTGCTTGCTCGATACCAAAGGCACTATTAATAACATGCATAAATACGTCCGGTAATAAATCGTAGTTCATGGCACACACATAAAGTGCAACTAACAAATAAGCCAGCGCCATAAATGGCACAACCATTTCTGCAAAACGTGAAATAGTTTTTAAGCCACCAAAAATAATAATACCTGACCCTAATACTAAGCCGATACCTACAACATAGTTTGGAATACCAAACGCTACATCAAATGCAGCAGCAATAGAGTTTGATTGAACAGCATTAAATACCAAGCCAAAAGCAAGAATAAGGCAAAGAGAAAAGATCACACCCATCCAGCGTTTACCTAACCCATATTCCATATAATAGGCAGGGCCACCGCGAAAGTTGCCATCTTCATCGACCGTTTTATATGCCTGAGCAAGGGTACTCTCGGCAAAACTTGTCGCCATACCTATTAAAGCAATAAGCCACATCCAGAAAATTGCCCCGGCACCGCCTAAATAAAGTGCAACGGCAACACCTGCCATATTACCTGTACCTACTCGCGCAGCTAAAGAAGTACAAAATGCTTGGAATGAGGAAATGCCATCGCCAGAACCTTGGCGGCTCTGAAACATTACTTTGATCATATGTGGGAATTGAGTGAATTGAATAAAACCGAGTCGAAGAGTGAAAAATAGCCCCGCAGCTATTAAAAGGTAAACCAGAATGTGACCCCAAAGGAGACCACTTATACTATTTATAATGTCTGTCATTTTTCTTGCCTTGTGAGCGAGTGGAAAATCTGCGGCGCAAGTTACCATAACAAGCGAGGAGAGTTTAGTTATTCTGCTAAAAAACACCAGTTATCCACAGAGGTTTGTGGGTAACTTGTTTGCATTTGGTGGGTATGTGATTAATTTGAAAATATTCAAAAAAACCTTCAAAAAGTGCTTGCGTTAAAAATCCATCTCCCTATAATGCGCATCCACTGACACGGCGGGCAGCAATGAAAAGCGCTGAACAAAGTGACACAGAGTTAAGTAAAACTTCGGTTTAAAACGGTCTAAAAAGAAAGTTTAAAATTAAGTGTT